>ERZ724516.385-NODE-385-length-27665-cov-5.541688_pt1 | contig 27665 bp, 38 predicted proteins | sample MGYA00376049_ERZ724516 | MGnify/ENA primary metagenome ERZ724516 (study PRJEB28724, sample SAMN07190886) | activated sludge metagenome | isolation source: activated sludge of sewage treatment plant in Hong Hong | place: USA: Christiansburg, Virginia | collected... | reverse complement strand
CCTTTTGAGAGACACTTGATTTATGCTCCCTCTCCTTTTGAGAGACACTTGATTTATGCTCCCTCTCCTTTTGAGAGACACTTGATTTCTGCTCCCTCTCCTTTTGGGAGACACTTGATTTCTGCTCCCTCTCCTTTTGGGAGAGGGTTGGGGTGAGGGTACTTCAAAGCGTCCAACAAAATCCCGTAGCATGCTCAGCCATAGCAGGATTTACTAGACCTTTTGTTACTGTCTCGCTCCGCTGAATAGCGGAGTTGGGGCAATGCCAAAAGTAAAATAAAAATAAAATTCTTTTTACACTATGAAAAAAGCACCAGTAAAATACTAGTGCTTTTGGTAATTTTTAGTTTTGTTAATTAATGTATGGAATTCCATACTTTTTTCTTATCGACTGTTCGTGCCCTCATCAGAGCTAACACAATTGCAGGCACAAGAAGAGATATAAAGAACCACCAAAGTTGAGGAGATTCCCCAAACAATGATAGCTCATGATTCGGCTCTCCTTGCAACCAAAACGAATCGTTTTGAGAGTCCAACAAGAGTAAATAAAGTCCTGATGCTAATATCAGCACCCAACATAAGATTTTAATTGTCTTTTTCATTTTTCTTAATTTTTTTGTCTTTTAATTATTTTCTATTTTGAACGTTTCGAACTGTGAAGCATCTTGATTCATCACCACTCCTTCACAGTAAGATATTACAGGAATTTTTTTACCTTCCTGTTTGTACATTTCTACAATATTAGACTGATGCGTAACGAGGAGAATATATTCAGCTTCACTTCTCTCAATCAAATTGAAAGTATGATATACATCTTCATACATATTTAGCGCACTTGTGGTGGATACTGGACGAGATGTATTTATTTTTTCTATAATACATTCCGCTGTGTCAAATGCCCTTTTTTGAAGAGAGCTCCAGACTTCCCAAATTACTCCTGGGTACAACACAGAAAGTTTTTCTCCCACTAACGATGCAAGATCTTTTCCTTGCGGAAGTAAATTGCCTTGATTATCAGCAAAACCATGCCGTAAAACAATAATTGTCTTTCCCATTTTTTTTAGTTTTTGTTTTGTTAATTTTTTTGTTGTTTTATTTCAAAATTTTTATATATGGAACCACTTTCATTCATTATTATACCGCAACAATAAGCTTTTCTTGAGTGAATCTTTCCAAGTCTACGTGCTAAATCCCTAAATAGTGATTCCTGCACAATAATAAGGATGTGGCTAGATTCCAGGGTTCGAATAAAATTTAACATCTCATCAATTTTTTTCGTATCAAAATAGTAATTCCTGCTAAAAACAGAGGACAAAAATACTTCTTCTACATCAAAATGCTTTGCGATTTTCATTGCAGTATGTTTAGTAGGAATATCATCAGCACTCCATATCTCAAAAGATGCTTTTGGATACAGAAATAATAGTTTTTTTCCTGCTTTATCAGCTAGATCATTACCTCTTAGAGTCAAAGATGATCCATACATAGTTATTTGACCATGCCGTAAAATAATAATTGTCTTTCCCATTTTTTTTAGTTTTTATTGGTTATTTTTTATTGGTTATGTTAATGAACACTCTCGTTTGAGTTACATCATTTTATAACTATTAAAGTACTATTGTCAAGTATTAATGTATAATTTCTTTCTTCAATTCTGATATATAGTTGAGCAGATAAATCCCTCAGTGACGTCAAAAACACAACATGATCAATTTCAGTACCAATTATGTAAGCTTAACCAACAACGGTTGAGACGTGGGTCCCCTTGGGTCGTCTCAACTTCTAAGGTAAAACTCACTAGAAGCTGACCGCAAAATGCTGTTTTTGACTAGACCTTTTGTTACTTTTGGGGCAATGCCAAAAGTAAGAGAAAACCTATTTAAAATCTAAAGAAAAACAGACCATGATAGTCTGTTTCTCATTCTGAAAGGTTTCAACTCATTACGCATCAATAACTTTCCCATCTTCTGGTTTCTCTCCTTCACCTTCTACTGCCCCTTCTGTAGGTTCAATAATATCATCAGGATTAGCTCCGGTTCCAGGATTATTATTTGTAGCAGAGAATTTTTGATACAATTCTCAGATTTCTTTTTGATATTCAGCATGTTTCGTATCAAACTCTTCTTTGGTAGTAGCTTCATTTTTCTTAAGTTCTCCACCTGAAGCAATCATTTCAGTTATTTTAGCCTTATCTTCTTCAGGAATTTTATCTTTATTTTCTTCTAGCATAGACTCGAGTTGATACAATACTTGATCAAATTTATTTTTTGATTCAGCAAATTCAGATCTTTTCTTATCATCTTCTGCAAATCTTTCTGCATCAGCTTGAGCGTTTGCGATATCTTCATCTGAAAGTCCTGTAGCACCTTGAACAGTAATTTTTTGTTCTTTACCTGTTGTTTTTTCAAGAGCAGTTACATGTAAGATACCTGAAGCATCAATATCGAAAGTTACTTCAATTTGTGCTTGCCCTCTTCTGAGTGGTGGTATCCCTTCAAGATTGAACATACCAAGAGATTTGTTATCTCCTGCCATTGGTCTTTCTCCTTGCGTAACATGAATAGTTACCGCTGGTTGATTATCTACGGCTGTTGTATAAATATTAGATTTTTTCACTGGAATAGTTGTATTTCTAGAAATCATTACGTGAGTAAGACCTCCTTCTACTTCTACACCAAGACTCAATGGAGTCACGTCCATCAATAAGATATCAGATACACTAGAATTACCAGAAAGAATTCCACCTTGAATGGCTGCTCCAAGAGCTACTGCTTCATCAGGGTTTACGGTTGCTTTTGGCGTTTTACCAAAGTTATCTTCTACCAATTTCATTACTGCTGGTACTCTTGTAGATCCTCCCACTAAGATGATATCATCAATTTCTGAAGATTTCAATCCACTATCAGTGATACATGCCTTTACAGGTTTCACACATCTTTCCAATAGATCAGAAATCAATCTTTCAAAAGCTGCTCTTGTAAGAGTTTCTTGAATATGTTTAGGAGTTCCTTCTACCGTAGTAATAAATGGAATATTAATTTCTACGCTATCAGCGCTACTCAATTGTTTTTTAGCATTTTCAGCTTCATCTTTAAGTCTTTGCATAGCCATAGGATTTCCCGTAAGATCTACACCTTCCTTAGCTTTGAACTGATCAGCGAGCCATCTGATTATTCTTTGATCAAAATCAGCTCCACCAAGATGAGTATCACCAGAAGTAGCCTTTACTTCAAATGTTTTACCATCTTCTCCAGCATCAATATCCATGATGGTAACATCAAATGTTCCACCTCCAAGATCAAATACACATACTTTGTGGCTCATAGATTTATCCACTCCATATGAGAATGCAGCTGCAGTTGGTTCATTGATTACTCTATCTACCTTCAATCCAGCGATTTCACCAGATATCATTGTAGCATTTCTTTGGCTATCGTTGAAATAAGCTGGCACAGTAACTACCGCTTGAGTAACTGGTTGTCCCAAGAATTTTTCACAATCTTCTTTGATTTTCTTCAAAATAAATGAAGAAATTTGTTCTGGTTTGAATTCCTTGTCATCAATAACAATGAGTACTCCTCCGTCTTTACCTGCTTTGATAGTATACGGAACCTTCTTGTCATCTTCAGTAAGTTCACTGTATTTTCTACCAATAAATCTTTTTACTTCAAAAACCACGTTTTTTGGTTCCAAAACTGCCTTTCTTTTTGCAGCTGTACCAACCAACATTTCGTCTCCTTTGATATATACCACAGATGGAGTGGTTCTCATTCCATCACTATTTGGTATTACTTCCGCTCTATCGCTGAGCATATACGCAGCACAACTATTTGTTGTACCCAAATCGATTCCAATAATGTATCACATTTAAAAATAATTTACATAATAAATAATATAATTTTTTATAATCAGATACTTTTTTTTTACTTTTTTGATTTTAAAAATAGCACCTAAGATTACTAGGTGCTATATTAATCAAAAAAAAATATTTTGCAAGAGATTTTTTTGGAAAGTTTAATTTTGTACTTCTATCACATACTTAGCCTTATCTGTCCATGTAGGAACTTTAGCATCACTAGGAGTCATACTATCACCACACTCACCTACATAGTTTACATTAGCATTTCCAGGTTGTTTTTCCATATATGCAGCCAAAACATATCCATCACCTTTTTTAGCATAATAATAACCAATAGGATCACCATTTGAAGTTCCAGGGCAAACTGATTTTTTACCAGTATCTTTTGGCAATGATTTGAGATAACCGTTGTCACCTGCTAATTCTTCAATTTTTTCAGGATATGAACCATTATCACCATTGTAAGCTGCTAAGGCAGTAGCAATCTGATTGAGATCAGCTTTACGAGCAGTATTTCTTGCACTTGATTGAGCTCCTTGAATTCTAGGAAGTAATGCAATTGTTAGGATTCCAATAATTGAGATAACAATAAGAATTTCGATAAGAGTAAAAGCTTTTCTAGCTTGTTTACTAAGTTTAACGAAGTGTTTTGATAGATTTTTCATGGAATTCTGTGTTATAATTAAAATAAATAAGTTGTATCGCAATAAATTGTATATGACTATATTATAACCAGACTGAGCGAAATTGCAAATATAAATTGTTTGACAAAATACAGTGTTTGGAGTATTATTGAGGTATGACAACAAAAAACCCTGTAAATTCATTAAATAATCAGAAAACTGCTGCAAATGCTAGTACGGAGCAGCCAAGTTATTTTTCACAAGCAATAAATTCTGATTATGTTTCTTATATACGGAAAGTAGGACTTGCGGTAATTATATTTTTCTTATTGTTTATAGCAGCAAAGTGGGCTGCGGGACTTGCTAGTAAGAAATTTTATGAACATACCAATCTTAAAGATACCAAAAAAGAAGAAAGCGTAGGTAAACTCGTACATGATATCGTATTCTATATTCTGCTTATTATTACTGTATTTGTATCATTTGAAATTGTCTGATTTGATGTGGGAGTGATATTGGGAGGTATTTCTTTTGGTGTATGATTTGCATTTAAGGAAGTACTTGGAAATATGATTGCTTGAGTAATGATTCTCAATGTAAAAGAACTCAAGCTCGGAGATATTGTAGAAATAGACGGAAGGCCACCATATTTTGGTAAAATTGAGGAAATTACAATTAGATATACAACTATCAGAACTCTAGATCTTAGACAAGTAGTAATCCCTAATATGGAACTTATTACCAATCCTATCAAAACTTACTCCAGTGAAGAAGTAATAAAATTTAATACTCTGATTCCAGTGAGTTATGATGAAGACCTTGATAAAGCTATGCAAGTAATGAGAGATAGTGCGAATGCTCTCGAGATTGTGCGCAAAAAAGATTCTACAAGAACCTTTATCATGCAATACGGTGAAGCAGGAGTGGAAATCAAAGTATTCTTCCGAGTAGATCCAAATTGTGGACTTCCTATGGATTATATCATCGGCGATGTAAATGGTGCAATAATAGACTGATTACGTAAAGCGTGAATCAAGATGCCTTACAAACATATTGTAGCTACAATGGATCGCAATGATACTGATATTATGAGTAATGTAACAGCCATCAAAGAGAAACTGAGTGCAAGAGAAAAACTAATTCTCGCATCTCAACAAAGTAAGTAAAAAATACTTCATTCAAAAACTTTCAACAACTGATTAAATTTAAATTCACAAAAACAAATTTATCAAATTAATTACGATATAATTTGTTTTTTAACTATATAAGAACTTTTTTTTAAAAGATAGAAAAAATCTACTCTTTGAAAAACCAAAGAGTAGACCGCATAAAACTAAATCCCCATTTAGTATAAGAATAATAAATTAATATTATAATATTGCAAGCATAGAAAGCATAAAAAAATCTGCTCTAGAAAACTAGAACAGACCTGAGAATGATGGAGATCACTACTCTCAACACAAATAACTAAAATATCAATAATGAACTTAATGAAAATATATTCTTAAGTAGTATATTTGCAAGAAAAAATCTACCCCTTGGCTTTCCAAAGGATAGATAGTATTAGCATAACCCAATGCTTTGTTTAAAAAAAAATTTAAACATATCATAGTATACTTTTTATAAAATCAATATCAATAAAAGAAAAAGTCCATCCCAGTAAACCAAGAAGGACTAATTTGATTGGATTGCTCACTAAAGATAGCGAGTTAACAATATTATAATGAAATAAAACAAAAATGCAAGAATATTATTATATTTTTCAAGTAGGATTCCAATTTCAAACAATGAAAAATCCATCTGAAAAGCCAGATGGATTCGTGAGCTTAGTTTGCGGCTAAGCTCTTAAAATTTAATGTAATAAGGAAAGTGTGTAAATAAATGATTAATAAGTGTGTCAAAAAACAAAAATAAGTGTGTGTTTAACAAAGTGTGTAAACAAAAATAAGTGTGTGTCAAAAACAAAAAAATAAAGATCAAAAACTAAACTACAGTCAAATATGGTTCTTTATCGCTATTGAATCAATAGAGATACTCATACTATAAATATAATAATCATAAATGCAATAGCATTTTATATATTTTTACAATAATGTATATTATTAGTATAAGTCAATTGATAACTACTATTTCACGCTTCTAGTCTTCAGATTATTTAAAATATTAAAAAAATAATCACACGATGGTGATTATTTTCTTCACTTTTCAGAAAACTTCTGATTATGATCCTGTACCAAGTATACTACCTGTTTGATTAGTATTTTGTATATCTTTGGTATTTACTACGTCAGCTTTGAGTACAAAATCAAAGTAGGCTCCATTCTTTTGATAATAAGGAATAGTAATATTATCCACAAATTCCAAAGCACTAAATCTATCGATAATACCATTCTTGATATACATAAACTTGAGTTCTTGGATTTGACCACGCACTTGAATAGTATCTTTCTCGATCGTGAAATCACTCAATATGATACCATTGTTTGTAGTACGTGCTACACTTTGCAATTCCGTATACATTCTTACCAGATTATTGATATTATCAGACCAATTCGTAAGTTTTTCTTTATTATTGATATATCTGGCTATTTCATATCTCACCAAATCATCACTTTCTCTGAGTTTATTTGAAATATCTTGTTTAGTCACCTCTTCATCTTTTAGTGTTTGATAATTACGAAAAGTATTGGGTAAAGATTTGGGAAGATAAGCTGAAGAAGCAAAATCGAAGCCCTGATATCGTAAATAACACCAGTATCCTACCATAAGCACGAAAGCAAAGAGTAATATATTGGTCAACTGTTTCCAGAATCCACGGTAAGAATAATTGAAGTTTTGTGGGAGTGCCATGTGTTTGAGATTTATAAATAAGTATATAATGATATTCTGATTATTTTTTTGGAGGTTTCCACTGATAACCTGTAAGTGCAGTGGCTCAATCTTTAGCAGGAGTTAAAGAAGGATTTTATCTTCAAGAGGAGTCACTACTTTCGTGCTTTCCACTTCTACCGTAGGATTTGATACTATGTCTTTACTCGCTTCAACAGCTGGTGCAACTGGTGCTGTGTTTGCTTGATTGATTGGCGCTGTATTTGAATTTGGTACAATACCCGTTATTTCTTTGATGAGTGCTTTAACCGTTTCTTGACCAGCCTTTCCATCTATTTTCTTAAGGTTTTGAGAAGTCTGAAAATCTTTTACTGCATAAAATGACTTGTTACCAAATACGCCATCAACATCAAGTGTGTCAGCTCCGTTTACCATATTTATAGACTTTTGTATCCAGAGTGAATCTTCATTTGGTGTTCATCGTTTAGCCATTCATGGGATTCGAGATTTAGGATTGGCCGTAAGTACCGTAAGTAAACTATTTAATTTAGTAATTACTTGTCCTTTTGGCGCTTCTGATACCTTATTTTTTATTTGATCAAAAGGAAGAACTTCTGTAGATTTTTCTGCATTTGTTTCAGCAACTTCAGAATTTGATTCAACTTTAGTTTCTTGAGTTGTAGTTTTATTTTTATCAGTTGAGATTGAATTACCTGCAATCTGTTGTTTCAAAGTAAGTAGGGATGCGTTTATCTGTAATTGAGTAGAATCTGATGCTTTTTTTGCGCTTTCTTTGTTTGTATTGTATTCTGTAATATAAGAAGTAAGAGTTTTATAATTTTCAGTATTTTTAGCTTCAGGAGTGAGTTTTTCCAAAGTCTGACTGATGGTTTTTCTATCTTCTTCCTTATCAAAATCTAAATTTTTATCAGATACTGGATCTTTTGTTAAAGTACTCAGTAATGTTTGTATTTTTGCGTTCATCTGAATAGTAATATTTTTATCATCTATTTTCTGAGAATTTAGTTTTTCTGGTGTTGGAGCTACTTCTGTTTGTTTTTGAGAAGAATCCTGCTCCAATATCTCTAGGCTAGAAATAAATAAATTCAGATTATTCATTATCACTATAAAATCGAATAAATATGCTCTAAGTAATTATATAGATGACGAGTAACTTTGTCAAATATTATTGCATTTTGGTGTGAAGTACTTACTATGAAAGATATGAAAAAATTTGAATTACAATCTTCGTACTCTCCTGCTGGTGATCAGCCCGATGCAATTAAGGCAATCCTTGATGGATTTAAAGCTGGTCAGAAACAGATTACCTTACTTGGAGCGACAGGAACAGGTAAAACCTTTACGATGGCAAATATTATTCAAAAGCTTCAAGTCCCTACGCTAATCATTTCGCACAACAAAACACTTGCTGCTCAGTTGGCAACTGAATTCAAATACTTTTTCCCTGAGAATGCAGTACATTATTTTGTTTCTTATTTTGATTATTATCAACCTGAGTCCTACCTTTCAGATAGAGATATCTATATTGAAAAAGAGGCAACTGTAAATGATGAGATAGAGATGTACAGACTTAGTACCATGGCTTCTTTATTGGAAAGAAAGGATACTATCGTGGTGAGTTCAGTGTCTGCCCTCTATGGGCTTGGAGATAAGGAATTTTTCCGTGAATATTCTTTTCATTTATCTGTTGGTGATAGAATATTACATAAAGATCTCAAAAAAAGATTGATTGATATGAGGTACGAACCCGTAAAGAGCTCTCAAGCTTTGGAAGCAGGAACTTTTGATGTTAGAGGCGACATGCGAGATGTATTTTCTTCTACAGAAAAGATTGTGTATAGACTTCATTTTACTGATGAAGTTTTGGAATATATTGAGAAAAAAGATAGTCTGACTTGGGAAACTATCGGAAATACTTCACTTCCTAATGTACGAATTTGGCCAGCTACACAGTATATACAAGATACCTCAGATATGAAAAATATTCTGATTCAGATCGAAGATGAGATGAATACGAGAGTAAAAGAGCTTCTCTCTCAGTGAAAAGATCTGGAAGCAAATAGATTACAAAAAAGGACGATGTTTGACATCAGAATGATCAAAGAAACGTGATTCGTGAATGGAATAGAAAATTATAGTATGTATTTTGAAAAACGTAACTGGTGAGATACGCCAAACACGATTTTTGATTATTTCCCTGATGATATGCTTATTATCATGGATGAGTCTCATATGTCTGTACCGCAATTGCAGGGAATGCCTTCGGCTGATAAGACCAGAAAACATAGCCTGGTGAATCATGGTTTCCGTCTTCCAAGCGCTTTGGAACATAGACCACTTGGTTTCCACGAAGTGAAAGCAATGTTGGGGCGAGATCGAAATGAAGCAGAAGAACAGCAAACTCCTGAACAACTTGAAATCAAAAAACAAGCTAAAACTCTCAATAAACATCTCAAACCCAAATCTAAAACTCTCTTTGTTTCCGCTACCCCAGCTCCTTTTGAACTCGAACGTTCTCAGACTATTGCTGAACAAATTATCAGACCGACAGGTTTACTTGATCCTATTACCTATGTATATCCCAAATCTGGTGATTACAATCTTCTGATGAGCAATATTGAAAAAACTATCATCAAAAAACCATATCTTAAGCATTTTTACAATGGATACGAAGATGAAGACCTAAAAGAAGAACTGATAGAGATATTCGAACCAACAGAATGAAATGAAACAAGCACTACTGATGAACTTATCGCAGAAAGTTTAAAATAATAATATGATCTGAAATAGTATTGACTTAATAAATATTTAATATATATACAATTTATCTTGTTCTTACAAGAAAGACTTTAGCGATTGATTAGCTATTTATAAAATTGTTTCTGTTCTGGATATTCTTAAACAATATATTATTTAGCGAGGAAAAGTCTAAAGTTCTCAATAATAAGGTCGCAATGTTCATCGTTGCGCCTTTTTTCTTCCATAAAAGTGTAAGGTTCTCTTGCATTTACATGTACATTAATTATATAATATGCTCAACTATTTACTATTAATTTAAATAAATGTCTACGGTAAAAGCCGCTGGAAAAGCAGAGAATCTATGGACCAGTAATCCAAAATATCGTGGTGTAAAGTTATTTTGAGGTCAGGTTACTAAAGCTTGAAATATTATAATCAGACAAAAAGGAACTAAATATAGATGTGGTGAAAACACATATCTTGGAAAAGATTGGACCCTTCATGCAGCAATCGATGGTGTTGTGAAATTCAGTAAAAAGAAAATCACAAAATTCAACGGTAGAGTGTATCTTACTACTTTCGCTCACGTAGTTCCAAACGCTGCCTAATACTTCATAAAAATCAAAATATTAATTTTTATTATATTGTTATTATCACTTGCAATGTTAGCTCCAAAACAAAGAACCTCCCTGTATAAGAAACGTAGAAGACATAGTATCTGGCAAACTTTGAATATCAAAAGATTGGTTGCTAAATACGCTTCTGTAAAATGTGAAAACTGTAACGCTCCAAGATATCCTCATAGAGTATGTGCTGCATGTGGATTTTACAATGGGAAACAAGTACTTACAATCAAAGTTAAATCAAAAACTAAAATTATTGATGCATAATATTCTAGATTAATGAGAGTTTTTTAGTAATTATTACCAAAATGCTTACAAAATCACTCAATTTTAAGATTTGATATAATCAATATTCACGCTTCTTGTAGGCGTTTTTTTGATAATACAAGAATAACAAGTAAAAAAGACCATAATAAATTTGCATTTTAATATGATTCTTATTATAATAGTATTATATTGTAGTCACTTTATTACTTATTACTTATAAAACAATGAAACTTGTAAAAAAAATTGGTACTCAATTACTCCTCGCTAGTGTAACAGTTGTAGGATTATTTGGTTTTGCTTTCGCTAATGGTGGAGCAGGAGTTAACGGAGGTGGGTTCACTCAACCTTCAGATGGAAATAACACGTTTACTAAAACAACTGACTCTGCAGCTGGAGTAGGAGTTGCTAAAGCAGGACAAGCTGATACTGGTGGAGCTGGAGGTTTGATCGCCGCAGTTAAAATCGCTATCAACTGGGTACTTGGTTTATTGGCACTTATTGCACTTGTTATCTGTCTTTATGCTGGATTCAAAATGCTTACTGCTGCTGGAGATCCTAAAGCTTACGGAGACGGAATCGCTATTTTGAGACAAGCTGGTATCGGACTTATCATGATTGGTATCTCTTGGTTACTTGTAAGTTTCGTATTCTGGGTTATCAACTTGATTACAAACACTCAATAATCTGATTATTGATTTAAATAATAAAACCTCATCTTTATGGTGAGGTTTTTTTTATTTACTATTGACATATTAAATTAAATAATCATTATAGTATTGTCTCAAGTTTCTTGAGAAGTTCATTAACAGTTTTACTACAAAGGTAGCCGACTCTGTTTTTGATTATTTTAGAATAAAACAAATTAATAAACAAAATTAAAATTAAAAAAATGAACAACAATAAAATTGTTTCCTTGTATGTCATCTTAGGAGGAACTAAAGAAAATATGCGCTTCCGAGCGGATAAAGTATTAGACTTAACAAGAGAGTTAAGTAATCCATCAATCTTGATTGCAGGACTTCCAAATGAAGTAGAATTCATGAGTGATTATTATTCAAAGAGATCTCGTCATCAGTATCATATAAGAAGCAATTCTTGGGATACATTAACTAATCTCACATTGGATATTTTCCCTTTTATTGCGGAACTTCAATCGCTCCTTGCTCTAAAAGGCATAGACGAATGTGCAACAGAGATTATTGCTCCTACTGGTAATTCTCATGGAGAACGCTTGATGAAAGCATTTCGATTAGTTATAAGGGAAAACGAAGATTTATTTTTGGAATGCCCTTTAAGTGAAGATGAAGATGGTAAATATGAAATCTTACCAAGTCTTTTTTATGCTTTTGGAAAGCCAGGAATATATTTTAGTTCTTGGTTAGCCAAATTATTCAGAGTAAAAAATTAACCATCAAACAAAAATTGAAATTAAAAAAATGAAGAACAAATTAAAAAGAAGAAACAATAACACAATGAGAAAATACTTTGCATACAAAGAAGGTATGTTTAGTAATGTTTTATTAAAAAATAGGAACTATCAATTTATTGTAGATGAGGAATTAGTTGGTCCATTCTTTCAAGCTCATCAATGGGAACAATACGTTCCTGAACAAGCCGATGGAAAGAAATTTGATATTATTAGAATTCGATGTTACCCAGGAACACATACCGTTAATTTGAGTAGCTCAGAAGAAAAATTAAACAAAATACAAACAAAATTAAAATTAGAAAAAATGAAAAAATTAGAAAAAAATTTAAAAAGTACTGCTTCTTTAAATGGAAAAGACACATCAGCGTTTGGAATGCTGATTGTGTTAGGAATTTTCATCCTAGCGATAGGATTGAGAGACCATAACCAGACAATAACAATTATGGGAGTACTTCTAATTGTTACGTGTATTTTAGTGAAAATAGGAAAGAAATTTTCATTTAAAATGTTTAAAAAAATTAACTAATAAAAACTAAACCGAAAGAAGATGAAAAGACCACTAGAACCAGTATTTGCGATCAAAGGCAAACGAAACAACACCAGAAACAGAGAATACGTAAGCACTGCTCAGAGTCGTAATTTTCATGGTATTTTTCTACGGGAAAATCGTGTATATCAATGCTTCCAGTGTGAAGGAAGTGATATTCAAATGAAAAACAAAATACTGATCGGGAAACCATTCAAAGGCAAGAATTTTGCTTCTCATGTTCCTACTTTTTTGTCCGAAGATCACATTTACGGAGTCAAAAGAGTCCACAAAACTCCAGTTTCATCAAATCATAGACAACATGAATATCTTGAGAAAGACTGGAAGTAAGTAGTAAAACTGATTAAAAAAATACCCCGTACTGTTTTTGGTACGGGGTTTTCATATATTTTAAAATAAGTTAAGATATTATTTACTATAGCGCTTTCAGCTATTTGGTGGATTTTTGGTAGTAGATTTTTTGATATTCTGAGGTTTTTGTTTTAGTTTTTCGATGTTTTTCTGAGATTCTAGACCCTGTTTAAAATGTCTTTCTTTTTTTGATGAAAACTCTGGAATTACAATTTTGATTATTGATTGAGCAATGTCTTCATCAGTTTGTTTTTCTTTTATCTTTATGAATAATAAATCTTGCAGCTCTTTGTCTGTAGAAATATTTTTTAACTCAGTGAGAGAGACTGAATTGATACCCAAAGCCAAAAACAGTGGCTCTATAATCACTTTTTTCAAACTTAATTCGTTGGCTTGATCCATATGATTTGCTAATAATCCTATATCTTTTTCCAATAGTAAAATTCTATGTATCTGTTCATCAATTAGTTTATACAGTGATTCATGTTCAAATTTTTCTCTCAATAATTTTAAATCTCGATAATGAGTAATCTTAGATAGAACCTCTCTTAATCTTTGTTCAATAAGCAATTTAACCATTCGATTATCTTGCATACGAACTCGATGATACTTTAAAACTACACAATCAGTTGTTTTTTCTAATTCCTTTTGAAAATCGCTTAAGATACCTGACGAAAGCTCTTTATATTTGGAATCCGGAAGTTTGGAAAACTTACGAGAAGAAAGAGTATCGAAAATCTCATCTCAAGCTTGATTTGAAGAGATATCTTTTTCTTGAGTTGCTAACTCTTCTGGATTTGGCGATTCAGGACCACTCATTATTAATTCAGATTATTTATAAATACATCATAATATATTTAATATAGACATATTGTCAATTACTTGTGGAAAACTTTCCAATATTGCAGTAGGATAAGTGGACTTACTTGAAAAAGCCAGCAATTTCAGTATAGTTTTATGAATATTAAGCAGTGATTTTAGCCAGTAAATACTAGCAATTTGAGTACTATTTCCAAAGCTCTTATCTTTGATTGTGTGTATGATCCTTATAAGGGCGTAGTTGCTTATGTAAAGGTCGTAGAAGGACAGTTTTTTGGTGGTCAACAAATATCTGGAGTTTACTCAGAAAAGAAGATCACTATCACAGAAGTAGGTTTTTTCAATCCCAACTATAAGATAGTGAAAAGCCTCAATACAGGAGAAATTGGATATATCGTAACGGGAGCGAAGTCAGTAAGAGACATCAAAATCTGAGATACTCTGATTGATGGAGTTACGTACAACAATGATTTTGGCCTCCTACTCCCCTATGCAATACCCGGTTTCCGTAAGATAAAACCCTATGTATTTGCGGGCGTATATCCTGTAGCAAACAATGAATTTGAAAAACTCAGAGATTCTTTTGAAAAACTTTCTATCAACGATTCTTCTATAGAATATGAATATGAAAATAACAAAGCGATGTGATTTGGCTTCCGTTGTGGGTTCTTAGGAATGCTTCATATGGATATTGTGAAAGAAAGATTGGAAAGAGAATATAATATTCAGACTATTTTCACTATTCCGAACGTAGTGTATGTCGTGAGGCTCAAGACTTTTAAACATGAATCTGTAAAAACAGGCGTAAACATCGATGATCTCATCAGTACTGGTTTACGAAAATTTGTACTCAAGTACAAACATCCCAAGATCGAAATCATGAATGAAGATCCATTCTTCGTAAGAGAAAACTACGCAGAACACCTCAAAGATTGGCTTATAGTAAGATCTGGAGGAGATATGCCGCCAAATGGTGATGTAGCTGAGATACTCGAACCAATCGCTGAAGTAGAAGTTGTTGGTCCTTCTGATTATTATGGAAATATCTCAAGTCTGTGCAATGACGCAAGATGATCTCTCAAAGGTACTGAATTTCTCAATGATGATAGAGTAATACGAAAATATGAAATCCCACTTGGGGAGATTATCATTGATTTTTATGATCAGCTAAAATCTCTCACAAAGGGCTACGCAACTATGAATTACGAGTTCAAAACCTATAGACTTGGTGAGCTTGCAAAGCTTGATATATTGATTGCTGGCGAAGTAGTGGAAGCGTTTAGTATGGTGGTATATGAGCCAAATGGATTTGAAATAGGCAATGAAATCTGTGAAAAACTCAAAGCTCTCATCCCTAGACATCTGTTTAGTATAGCTATTCAAGCGGCTTTCGGGGCGAAGATCATAGCAAGAGAGACTATCTCTGCAGTTACCAAGGACGTACTCGCCAAGTGTTATGGAGGAGATATAAGCAGAAAAAGAAAACTCTTAGAAAAACAAAAAGAAGGTAAGAAAAAGATGAAAGAAATAGGTAGAGTAAGCATACCAAATGATATATTTATTAATATGATGAAAAGATAATGGAGAAAACATTGATTGTATTAGCAGCAGGAATGGGAAGTAGATTTGGAGGTATTAAGCAAATAGCAAAAATAGGAGACAATGGCGAGATGCTCTTAGATTTTACACTTCAAGATGCAATAAACTCAGGATTTACGGATGTTATCTATGTTATTCGTAAAGAAATTGAGGAAGATTTTCAATCGCTTATTGGTAACAGATATCAAAATAAACTAAAAACTCAGTATATATATCAAGAAATTGATCCATCAAGAACTAAACCACGAGGAACAGGACAAGCGCTTTCTCTAGCGGTTCCATTACTCGCATGACCATGTCTAGTCATCAATGCTGATGATTATTACGGTGCCAATAGTATGCAACAGGCTTCCAAATGGCTAGAAACTTGTAAATCTGATACCTTTGGCATGGTGGCTTATGTATTGGAAAAAACACTCAGTGAAAATGGTACTGTAAATAGAGGAATCTCTACTATTGAAGATACCTATCTCCAGACTATCGATGAAACTTTCTGAATTTCTCGTACCGTGGATGGTTTACAAGATAGAGATGGGAAAGAAGTACTCCCAGAAAGTCTGGTAAGCATGAATTTTTGGATGTTTCATAATCGTACACTCGCCCACATCCAGTCTGAGTTTGAAAAATGGAAGCTTTCCGCTAAGGAATGAGAAGAATACTATATTGGTCTGTACTGCAATCGACTTATCAAGAAATTTTCTCTCGAGTGTGAGGTACTTGTGGCTCAGGATAATCGATATGGGATTACCTATAAGGAAGATGTAGAAATAGTCAGAAAGAATTTATTGGGGTAGGATCTACTCGCCTATTATTACTACGTTCAAATCTGTAAAATCAATATTACAATAATAATTGACTCCCCTTAAATCAAATTAAAAATTGAGTTATTTCTATGTTGTATCGCATATGTTAATATTTTAAAAATTTCTCATCCATTGCCTTTTCAAATTCTAGCTCTAATCACTTATTATAGAAAGGTAATCATATTAGTTGATATTTTCAGAAATTAAAGTCTATAATTTCTGCCGTTTTATCAATTTGTATTAAGAAATCTTCTTTTCGTTTATCTAATATAAGTAATTGATCTCCTTTTGGTTCAATAAATATTTGATAAGTAACATTTTTGTCTTTGTTTTTATTCTTCATATACAATACAAAATCAGGTTCAAATCTTTGCCCATCCTTAAAGGAATAAAGTGCAAATGACCTTTCACTTCTAATAAGGTAAATTTCTTCATATATGACATGCAAAGTAGTAATTTTTTTATTAAAGAGATCTATAAAATCTTTTTCTTCGGAGCTTCCTACTATTTCTTCAAATACAAACCAATCTTTATCATATCATATGGATTCAGCAGATAAGTCTACCACAATATCTTTTTGTGGTCTAAAAATATTTTGCAAAGGCTGAGCTTTAAATTCTTTTGATCCCACGTATTGTACTTCTTGTTGTTTTATCTGTATTTCTAACTGATTCAATACGGATACAATAGCCTGAAGGATATCTTCATTATTAATTTGAGCAATACGTTCTGACGTTCCAATAAAGTCAATCATAATGCTACCGAGATAGTGATCACTACTCATGAAATAATCAATACTTTTTAGTCCTCAAAGATATTTTTGCAAGTTATCGAATTTATAAAAATCATTTCTCCAGATAGCTTTTCTAGTAATATGCTTTGAAATATCTTTAATACATAAAGTAATAGAATCAGATGATATCATTATGTGAGGCCTCACTTGTTGTTGCTCAAATACATGTAAAGTATCATTCTTATTATTTTTAAGAGTATAAGTAAATCTTTGTTCCTTTATTCAAGCTCAGAGTAAACTATTAATTCAGAGTCATCATTTTTTAATTCTTGTATTAGTATAAATCAATCATTCCTTATAGAAAGTACTATTAATAAAGGAAGGTTTTAACTTTAAGATAAACTTTTTTTGTTCTTTCTCATTTATTATACCAATCTCTCTGAGAGCTTGGATAATCTCAGCTATATATTTACTATCATAACTCGTATGATAATAAAAAGTCTCTAATATCTTTAATTCATGATCTGTTCTATCAAATTTTCTCTTATATTTATCTTCTCCTATGGCTTCATCGGTTACAAAAGGAAAATATCTTGCTCCTCTACCAATGAGCTGTGCTTCACTCATTGTTGTATTACCTGCATAGTACTTACCATCTTTCTTTCGATCTCCATCTCTGACATCATACAATCTAACAATATCAAAGAGATTAAGTACGTCCCATCCTTCACTAAGTTTCTGGACTGCAAAGATCGCTCTTATTCTATTGTCTTTATCCTCTAAAGTATTTAATAAGATTTGATTCTTACTAGCTTGGCTATCATCATTTGCACTTAATACACATTGCTCTGCAAAATCTTGTTGCAATTCCCTGACTAAATCCATTTCAGTTATATTATTACTTTCAAAGAATTCATAAGCGGACTGCAATATAGTTCATTCAGCTTTTGATTTATTGGATTGAATATCAAGTTCTGATAAGTTTTTTATCAGTTGAATAAAATATGCTTTGTTTGTTTCACTTTCAATAATCGACTTTTGAGATTTAAATAGGATCACAGGTTTACAAGTAATTTTGTATTTTTCTGCTATTTTTAATCTATACTGACTAAGAATAAGTGCTTGCAATATTCTCTCTTTCATCTCCATATCTGATTTGAGAATATCTACTTCTTTACTATATCTATCTAACCTAAACTCTTTGAGATCATACTTAAAAATAATCTTATCTAGATATTTTTCATAAATAAATTGATTTGATAAATCAATAGTAGCTGTAAATTCCAAAAGAATATTTTCATCATTAGAATTATATATTTTCATAATAGTTTGTTCCCAGGATACTGAATCATAATCCATTTTTCACTTTCATCATTTAGTGTCAGCATTAATATGATGAGCTTCATCAGAAAGCATCACAATTTTTTTATCTTCAAAATCTTCGAACGTTACGCCTTCTTCTTTGGGAGCCATTAGATCACTATGCAATCCTTGGATAGTTGTAAATTTAATCTGTATGTCATCCGATGTTGCATTGGTAAAGTTTGATACTTCTTTAATAGAAATAATCTTATTATTAAAAAATATCTTATTATTAAATAGATACTTACTACTATGACCATTTAAAAAATTTGCTTTTGTTTTTTCTATAATGTTATTTGAATTTACAAAAAAGAGAAAATTTCTATATCACTGCTCATACAAATAAAGGATCAAACCTGCCATTATAAAAGTTTTCCCACTTCCGGTTGCCATATTAAAGAGTAAATGAAGGGGTAGTTTTTTATGTGGATATTGATTAAAATAATAGAAAAATCTCGCGAACGCCTCTTGTTGATATTCTCTCATCACAAAATTTTGATTAAGATTGTTCGTTAGTCATAATGGGATCTCCTTATTTAAAAGTCATAGAGAAGAGATGGCATCAAACTGTTGATACAAAAATTGATCTGACATTATTCTAAATTATTGATAAAACTTTTTATTTAAAACTTTATCTTCTTCACTGATGGCATAACTATCATCATCCATCTCATCATAATTTATATACAAAGCGTTTTTATCAATTAGCTCATTCAGAAATCTCTTCATATCTACTAAAGTGAGTTTTTCAAACTCTGAAATGCTCGCATCAATAGTATTAATATTAATTTTATAGTTAATAAAGCTACTATCTTTGAGTTGATGATACAAAGAGATAAGATCCTGAGTATTTTTAGAATTTTGAATAGCTTGAATTAATTTCTCATTATTTTGAGCTATCTCCATATAAATAAATTCTCATCCTCCTTGTCGATTTACATTTGTTGATATACCTGTTTGATCTCAATTAATCGCATTATTTAATCTAGACAGTGATAAAGAAACCTGACTTTCTAGTTGTTCTATTCATATATATTGAACATTCATTTTATGAGATAATCACGCAGTACTTCAACTTCATAAATGATAATCTAAAACAATGTCAGATTTTTTTAAGTCAGCAATTTCAAAGACTTTATGTAAAAAAAATTCTGGTTTCTTTCCATTTTTAAAAGTCACTCATCATTCTTCTCAAATAGAATTAAATACTTTTTCAAAGTCAAAATAATTAGGAAAAGGATTGGTTTTATCTTCGGAATTAGAAATTGGCCTTCATTGATAATAAAAACCATTAGCTCAAACGTCTTGAAATGGCTGTCTAATGTATCTAAATCACAAACCATCTCCTTTCAATCACATACCCTTCACCTTATACAGTGATCATAATCAATCAGAAGATTTTCTTTGCCTTAAATTTTTTTCATAAAACTCGGAAGCTGATCACTTTTGGGTTATTAATGATCAACGAATATTATATTCTTTTAGATTTCATGTTTTAGATTTTATTAATTCATATTGTTCTAAGGCGTAAATTTCTACTTCGTAATTTCAAATTTTTTCTTTTCTTGGAACAATATTATCTTTAATTCTTATTTCAAATTGATAATCTAATTCTGGATCTTTGGTTATTTCCATTCTATTTGGATTAAAATCTTTTTTCGAATAACACAACAAATGTTCCATTACTTTTTGATACCTATTGTCTTGTCTCAAAATTCTATTCTCGTGTCTTACTTTACAATGAAATATACTTTCAAATTGAATATCTTGTATTCAATCTAATAAAACTGTTAAGTATGCTAATTCATTATCATCACAACTAATGAATATAACTCAATCATTTCTAAGTAAATCTTTAGCAATTTCTATTCTATTTTTCATAAAAGTAAGCCATGTACTATGATTAAACTTATCATTGTAGTTAAAACTGTCACTTCCTGTATTATAAGGGGGGTCAATATATATTAATTTTATCTTACCAGCAAATTGTTTTTTGAGACTATGTAAAGCAAGAAGATTATTGCCTTTTATAATCAAATTATCTTTTATTTCACCATATTCATTTCTTCCAAAATCTTCAAATGGTAGTTCTCCATTCACAGAATATTTTTTGAATTTTGTGAAAACTTTTGGGTCTAGTAATCTATCAATTTGATCAGATCACAAGACTTCATTATAAAATATTTCATTTCTTTTTGCATCCTCTTTATCTTGGCCACCTGCAAGAATACAATCCTTATAGGGTCGATCAAGAACCACATCATTACTCTCATTAATAAACTGATTATTATTATCGGCCAGACCAATCATATTTTTTAAAGCTGTATAACTATCTGGAAGAAATTCTTTATTATTGATAAATTGTACAAACTTCTTTTGATCAAAAACGATTATATCATTGATAGTTATAAAAAACTTATCCTTCAAAGTAGCATGAGATAGTAAAATCTCTATAAGTTTTTTGTCTAATTTATATGTAAGTTCTTGAAGCTTATTTTTAAGGAGATCTCACTCTGCTGAAACCAATCTTTCATCTTCCTTCAGTAAATCCTCAACTAATTTAATTAGGTTATCTTTCATTAGGAATATATTTTTAATAAATCAAATTTTTATTATAGTGAGAAGTGATGTGTATAACCTTTCAAATTTTTACCTAATGCCCAATAATATATTTATACCCCCACTCAATTCAAATGATAATGATTTTCTACTTTAAAAAAATCTCAATAATAAATTACTGAGACTATTAATTATGATCTTTCAGAATAATAATGAAAATATTAAGAAAACTCCCTAATTTTTCAGATTATATTATATTTTTACAACTTTTATTGATTTCATTTTACCGTTTTTTATAGGAAACGTTACAAAATAAACTCCAGCAGGAAGATTTTCAAAATTGAGGGTATTATTATCGTCCAAAGGAGCTACATAAGTATGACTAAGCATATCTGTTACAATTACCTTATTACCATCAATAAGATGTTCTGGATCATGCAGATTCACAGTATTAAAGGCAGGATTGGGGTATAATTTTATTTCTGAATCATCAATAACTGGATCGCCAAGTGAAACTGTGCAGTCAGATTCTCTTTTTTCATTTTGTTTGAGGAATAAGGAAGTATTGTTACGCGCATTTTCCTTATTCATATCAGTATCTTCAAGAGTCAGATCATACCATAAATTACTCGCCATATATCCTTTCCATTCAGGAAGAGCTACTCGTCCTGGATAAGGACTTGATTTGTCAGGATGCTGTTTAGAAAGTAAATGTCCTTCTTCGTGCATTTTTAACCAATAATATCTTAGTTGCATTTACACATCATCACTATCCCATTGAGTATTAGATAAGACAGTTACATTTACTTGATTGGAATAAACTGGTTTACCTGAAGACCAATTTGGTCCTTGTGTAGCTCCTCCAGACACAAAACCTGGTACGGTTATATTAATAATATCAGGTCTAAACTTCTCCATGATATAGATTAAAGAATCTTGAATGGACGTCGGAAGACTATCTCTTACATTATTACGAAAAAATCCCATAGCATCTGAGTGCATATTGAGGACAGTATTTTTCATAAGCCATTGTGCTACTTCATCTGTAATAGCTATCTTGGTTTTACCAATATTTTTACGTATTCTTCCTTCTGAAGCATACATACTATCAATAAGATATTCGTACTGACCACCATCTTTACGTTCATTATCATCTACAATCAGGTCATATACTCTTACTGTATCACAATCAGTATACATAGCATTACGAGTATCTAGGTTATTATGATCTGAATCAGCATGCGTGTTATGGTCATGGTTTGGCATGAGGCATTCGTATACATCATCTTGGTGAGCTTTTCCATCTTGAATTTTTTGTTCCCATTGTTGAGCTATTTGAGGAGACATGGTATTGGTTTGAGCATTCGCTTGCGTACTCAATAGAGCGGAAAAAGCTGCTAATCCTGTTATAAATTTTGGAGAAAAGTTTTTGTTTTGTTGTTTTTTCTTGAGCTTATCCTGATTCAGATTATCTTTATCCATCAAATAATTGATAAACAATAAATACTAATAAACTGATTATATGGTTTTTTATATGCAATGTCAATAATATCTCGTAAATAAAATTTTGGGTAAAAGAAAAAGTAGAGGGAATAGACCCTCTACCTGTAGTTTCCTTGAGCTACTTGCTAAAACAGCTCTCATGAAGATTCAAATTTGAGTTGAGAAAGAATAAATCTCTCGCCTCCAGCCATCAAGACCGCACCAAGATTGTATCGCAATACCACTTTTTTGGTATTGGGAACGGGTATAATGTTCAGTTGTGCTGCAGCCATAAGACGACATAGATCGTAATGAACTACTTCGTAGTATGGCGTATTTGTAAAGTTATCCAATAAATCAACACTTGCGTGATGATCAATGTAGGTAGCACAGGGATCAAAAAGCATTTTACCCATATCCAGATAAGGAGATAGGTTGATGTTTTTATCATCCATCCATGTTCTTTTATCGACTGCCACAGCTAAGTGAGAGTTGAGCATAGTATTCCCTAACTGAGCGAGCTCAGCATCTGTAAGTTTATTAGGCATTTTGCCAAAAAACTTGAGACTTAGAGGAATCCTTTGTAACATAATGATCAGTGCTGTATCTGTATTTGTTCGATATTTTCGAGCATCATAATATGACCAATAATTTAGATACTGTACATACTGTGTACTATCAAGTTGCTGTATTTCTTCCACCCAAGCTCTCATTTTGGTAGTAGTACCAATATGAAAACCTTTGAGGAATAATTCTTTTATCTCCGGAGAGATATCTTCAGAAAGTATTACATTATCTAAGATGGAAACCATCTCAGAGCTTGTAGTATTGAGAGAACTGAGTCGCTGACTCAATTCATAGTTTGTAGTGTTCCCATACGCTATGAAGCATAAGAAAACACTGAAAAGTGTAAATTTTTTCATATACTTAGTTTTTGGTTTTTGTATTAAACCTTTTGGGTGATATTAAAGATCTGTTTTAGCATTATTATCATGAATATAAATCATGAAAAATCAATAGTAAATTTATGATACACCAAAACCCACTAGGCTAAAGTGTATTGTTAATCGAGGGAGGAAAAGTTTACTCACTTACCAGGTACCAACGCTCTTGGTCATCCCGTCTATGAGAGACTACCATATCATATGATTCATTGAGAGTATAGTTATCGATGTCTTCACCTTTGTTTCGTTGTATAATCTCGATGGGCTTGTCACCACATTGAGCATACAGCTTGAGGTGAGATTTTCCTGTTTTTCAGATTATTTGTTTATGTTTGATAATCGTATTTTGTATCAGTAATGCAGGTTCACGGTTTCCTTCTCCAAAGGGAGCAAGTGCATCAATAAGACGGAAATTGGACTCCAGAAGGTCTACTTCCTGCAAGATAGTATCTACATTAATTTTTCTAGTCAGCATCTCTTCTGTGATAAGATCAGCACAATAGGTTTCCATTTCCGATACAAGCTTTTCTAGATTTTCCACTTTTACAGTGAGCCCACCCGCTTGTTTATGTCCACCAAATCTATCAAGTAAAGGTGCTACATTACGCAACATATCAATCACACTAAAGTAAGGAGGTCCACGTAAACTTGCCACTCCAGTCCCCTTTTCTGCATCAATCTTCAGTACCATACTCGGTTTATGATATTTTTCTGTGATTCTTCCTGCTACAATTCCTACAATTCCTTCATGATATTCTTCATTACACAGGATAAGAATTTTCTTATCCAGATCGAGTTGTTCAATACCTTTTTTGATCATTTCATCCTGAATTCCCTTTCTTTCAATATTGAGTTTTCCTAATTTTTCCAAATATGCTTTCTGCTTTTCTCCTGTGTATCTCAGAGCATAAAATGCTTCATACGCTGATAACATTCTTCCTGCTGCATTGAGTCTCGGTCAGATCATATATCCTATATCAGTGCTTGTAATTGGTCTTTTGTGAAGATTGAAGTGTTCCAAGAAAGAAGTCAAAGAAGGAGGCATATGAGGATGCTTGGAATTGATAATCTCAAGTCCTTTTTTCACAAATAGTCTGTTTTCTCCAATCAAAGGCACACAGTCCGCCACAGTCCCAATTGCTACGATAGGTAAATATCTATATATCAACTGTTTCTTCATGTCAGTACTAAAATCCAATCTCTCCGCAAGCGCATTGATAAGCTTAAATACCACTCCCACTCCACACAAATCATGAAAAGGATAATCTGGGGAGATTTGTGGATTGACCACCGCTACTGCTGTAGGATGCTTTTCTAAAGGCTGATGATGATCTGTAATAATCAGATCGAGCCCAATTTCTTGAGCATGAAGAGATTCTTCAATTGCTGTAATACCGTTATCTACAGTGATTACCAAGTCTACACCTTTCTGTTTCATTTGATCCATGTGATAGGATTTTATTCCGTATCCGTCTTCAAGTCTGTGCGGTAATTGCACGCTAATAGTTGGGAATTTTACAAAAGTACGGAAGAAATCAAACAATACATAGGTACTCGTCACTCCATCGGCATCATAATCTCAGAATATCATAATCTTTTCTTGGTTTTCTATGGCATGAATAATTCTCACCACTGCTTTGTCCATATCAGATAAACCCCGAGGACTATGTCGGGCATTTTTGAAGCTTGGAGAAAGAAAATCTAATTGGGCTTGCTCTGTTTCCAGTCCTCTTACTCTCAATAATCTCGTTACCAAGTCTTCATCATCACTTTGGTATTTGATGTTTATCATAGGCAGTAATAGGATTATAATATTTTTATATTCTGAAGAGCGAACCTTAGATAATATATTTCTGGAAACCAAAACCAAGCATATTTTACATTTCATATAAGAAAAAACTAAGAAAAACGTATTTTGTAAATCTTAGTTTTGAGGATTCAATTATAAAAACAGCATTAGGCAGCTGGATCAAAATCCCAGCTATCTTGAGAGTTGAAGCTTACAGATTTTGAACTTGATTGCTGTGGTGTTATTGTTTTTGCATCGATGGACTTGTGTGCTTTATCGGTGGTGAGCGCTTGCGCTATCTCTACTTTTTGAGACTGAGAGTCCACGACCATCTTTCTAATATTATCTATACTTGGACGATTGAGATTTATGATTTTTGTCATAGACGCAACAGTGGAAATAATAAAATAATCAGATTATTTATTAAAATAGTACAAATGTACGAGAGATGTGCAAGGTAATTATTCGGAAATTTTTCCTGTAACCATATGTACCTTATCCCCATTCGTAGGAATAATTATTTTTCCAGTATATCCTGCTTTCTCTAGTTCTGCTTTCAGTCCAAGTTTAGCTTTCATTTCTCCATGAGTTATAATTGTCACCTTAGCTCCAACCTTCATGATATAAGAAATAAGATCTTTTTGATCACCATGACCCGATAATCCCTCAATATGGTGGTAAATACCTTTAAAAATTCCAAATGTAGTACCATTTTCATTCATAACTTCTCTTTTCTCTTTAAATCTATAACCCGGGGTACCAACTGCCTGATGATTAGTAGATATAATAGTTGCATTTGAGTTATTACACATTGCTCTCGCTATCATACTTGCTGCTGCAGCCATCATACCTGAAGTAGCAAGACATACAACCTCAGGATCTTGAAATAATGGATCATCTTCATATCTTTGAGATTCTCGAATTATTCTTGGATTATTTTCAAGACTCCCAAAAAATTCTGGGTTAATTTTGGCAAATATTTGGGAATATATTTTAGGCAATTGACCAAAGCAATGAATAGTTTTATTAGTACTACGAAGCAGAGTGACAAGTATTTCTTGAAATTTTTGATAAGAGATAGCATATATCATAGTAGGTCATTTTGCTTGATTGACCTTGTTAGTAAGATTTTGAAGCGCTTCCTTATATGTCAGAGTATGATTTTTATCACCATAGGTTGCTTCTACCACCAGCGTGTCAATTTTTTTATTTTCAGGTATAGCAAACCCCTCTTGAAAAGGAGTGCCAGCTTCCCTTCCTATATCACCTGAAAACATAAGTGAGAAGTCTACTTTTTTCGTTTTAGTGTCAAGTAATTCAAAAAGTACAGAATTTGCACCCGTAATATGTCCCGTATGATACAGTGTTGCTACTACATTACTTTTAAATTGATCTTTTATCAAAGTAAAAGGTTGATTATTCTCCACAGCCGTAGTATTCTTAACTACAAATTTAATTGCTTGCTCATCATAACTCAAAGAACTAAGATCACCTGTAAATTCTTCCAATGTCTCTAACAAACGGTTCATATCATTTATTTTATTGTGTAACTTTTCGCGAGTATGTTTTTCAGGGATATTATTATAAAGCTGAGTAAGATGTCTTCCCCTTCTTTTATGCTCTCCTGTACCTTTATCTTTTTTTCCATTTGATTTAGACTGGAAGTCATCAAGATATCCCTCTTTCATCTCATCTGTATTAAAATAATCTTTCTGTATCATATGAAGATAAATATCGTTGTATTGTTCTTTTTGTCTTAGAATCTGAGAGCGGAGTTGGGATTTTTTCTTATATTTTAAAATATTTTCTCATTGTAATTTCAAACCATCCCTATAAACATATGGTGCGACAGCTTTAGTAATAGGTGAGGTGATAAATTTAATATCTTTTGGAAATCCTTCATTCTTAGCTTGAATAGGAATTGCAGATATATGATCGCAATGCACATGGGTACCAAAAGTATATTGGGGCTTAGTTTCTCCTCTTTTATCATACATCTTTTTCATCTGCGTAGGCGTAGTTCTACCTTGAAAACTTCCTCCATCTATTTGGATTCTTATCTTATCTAGTTCAAAAGAATAACACGATGCTGTAATATCGTCTGAAGCTCCTCCAAGTATACCAATATGTTTTTCTAAATTTTCTTGCGATTCTTTCCATTGATTTTCATAATTTGATCCTCCCATTCTTCCCATATTATTTATAATAAGAAATTAAATATAAGTATCATAAGTCAATATCATTTAATTGATAAACATGCCACACCCATTTAATTTATGTAAATTGC
>ERZ724516.380-NODE-380-length-27803-cov-7.579105_pt1 | contig 27803 bp, 29 predicted proteins | sample MGYA00376049_ERZ724516 | MGnify/ENA primary metagenome ERZ724516 (study PRJEB28724, sample SAMN07190886) | activated sludge metagenome | isolation source: activated sludge of sewage treatment plant in Hong Hong | place: USA: Christiansburg, Virginia | collected... | reverse complement strand
GATTGCCGAACCCCGCAAGGGGGGAACAGAACCCGGCTTATCGGCCGGCTTTCCATTTTTTTGCTTGCGTTCTGTGCTGCGGGCCGGTTGCGCTCGCGGATGGCGCCTGTGGCCACCAACATGTTGCGCAGCTTGGCGTTCGCGGTAACGGGGGCCTACGAGCAAGTCACGGATGGTGCGGGTGATCGGCGGATTGCCCCTGGTGTCGAGTCAGGATTTCCGCACGCAGTTCGTTGTAGCGAGACACAAAATCGACGAGTACGCTGGCCGTCCAGGCGAAAGTGAAGATGCCCGAGATCGCAATGATGGGGGGCAACATGCGCCAGGCATGGGGCAGCGAAAACGGTTCGCCAAGTGCTGTGTAGCAGTTGGCCGCGAAGTAGGCCGCTCTTGCCCAATCATCGACTATGTGGCTAACGACCAAAGCTGACGACCAAAGAAGCACTTCTGACAGGTGCACCGCCAGCACCGCAAATACGGTCAAGGCGAATACCGAATCAGCACGCCACAGTGAGGGCCGCGACCGGATGGCGACGAATCGCCCGATCACCGCGCCGGTAATGAAGCGCATGCAAATGGCGTGGAACATGATGACCAGGACCAGCATGGCGCCACCAAATACGAGATCAGGCAATGGAAGCGCCTGCGTCAGGATGTTGTCGACCACGCCGGAATGCAGCGTCGACAGGTCCGACGCCACGGCCGATTCGGCTTTGGGCAGCGGGGAAAGCGTATTGGTCGTCTCGGCCATTGTGGGTTTTGAAGTGCTCATCGAGGGCGCGCGATTTTGACAAGGGTTGCGCGAGAACCGGTTTTGAGGCCGCTAGCAGGAACGCATGCCGAAAATCAACCAGCCCGCAAAGCGCGTATCCAAGGGCTCGGCTATCCGGCTATTGCCCGCAGGTGGGCTGAATGCCGGCTACCCCCACATATTTCGGGTTCTGCTGCGTAGTGCGCACGAGACCAGTGGTCGCGTCGAACAGTACGTCGAAAAATGTCTGCAGGCTGTAGCTGTCGCAGAACAGCCACGACCAGGCGAGCGTGTTGCTTCGTTCAAAAAGCTGTGTCCAAGGAGCAAAAGGCGGGCCAATCACGCGCTGCACTTCGTCCTTGGTCATTCCTGCCTGAATGCGGGCGAAGTGGGTCATGTTCAGTACCCCGTCAATGCGCTGCAACGTTCCATCAGGCCCGATGTAGGCCATGAACGTCTGGGTGCCCGCCGGGCCGCGCGGGAACGCCAGTTGCTCACTGCCGTCCGGGTTCTTCCAGACCATCGCGGGCTCGCCCATCGTGGCAACGACCTCGGGCAGCGTCGATATGCCGGGCTTGAGATTGCTGCCGCTGTATCCTGCACACCCAGCCATAAGCAAGGCACAGGATACAAGCAGTCCGCGAGCCCATGCTGAAAAAATGCTGTTCATTCCGCCTCCATGCACATGGTCAATATGTCAGAGCGACAATTCAAGAACCCGTTCGCAAGTTTCGCTGACCCCAGGTGCCGCAGTCAATCGACGTGTCGCGACAACTCATGAACCCATTGACTGCCGGGCACTGGGGCGGTCCCCCGGAATGGCCTGCGCGCGCGGGCGACATCTTCTCCCCTACAATGCCGCATGACCTCACCGACGTACCCGATCATCCGCTGGCAGGAAGCCGGCGTCGAGCATGTTGCCCGCTGGCGTTCCGAGGCCGGGGTGGCGGCGCCGGAAACGGTTGTCGTTGGCGACGACACGTTGAAGGCCGATGCGGCTTTCCGGCTGGCGGCGCAGGGGACGGCGATTCTGTGGCGGGGCGATTACCAGAATGCGCGCAACCTGTTGCAGGCGCTGGCAAGGCGGGCGGATCGCGGGTCGCGCGAGGGGTCGCAGAAAAAGCCGGCGACGCCAGCCGCGGCTTTTCGCCAGCATCGCGAGGCGCAGGGGCGGCGGGCGGCGATTCTCGGGCGTTTGCTGGTGCCGCTGACGGCCGATTACCGGGTGCCGCTGCGGCGCGGGCAGGATGTGGCGGCGGCTTGCCGAGAGGCGCTGGGGCCGGGCGGCGAGGATTCGGTGATTTCGCTGCGCGGACTGCTGGCACTGGTCAGCGCGCATGAGTGGCGCAAGAAGGGCATTCCGGTGCCGGCGGTGGAGGGGCGGATTTACCCGCATTTCGGCGTCTTTTCGCCGCTGCGTGGCGAGTATGTCGATCTGGTGACCAAGGCACCGCTCCCGGCGGGTTGTGAGTTGGCCTTCGACATCGGCACCGGCTCCGGCATTCTGGCGGCGGTGCTGGCGCGGCGCGGCATCAAGCGCGTGGTGGCTACCGATCAGGATCCGCGCGCTTTGCAATGTGCTATGGAAAATGCCCGAAATCTGGGGTTGACCGCAACCATCGAGGTGATCGAATCCGATCTCTTCCCGGATGGCCGCGCGCCGCTGGTGGTGTGCAATCCGCCGTGGGTGCCGGCGCAGCCGAGTTCGCCGGTCGAATACGCGGTTTACGACCCGGATTCGCGGATGCTGCGTGGCTTTCTCGGCGGGCTGGTGGCGCATCTGGCGCCGGGCGGCGAAGCCTGGCTGATCCTTTCCGATCTGGCCGAACATCTCGGCCTGCGCTCGCGCGATGAATTGCTGGGCTGGATCGCGGCAGGCGGGTTGAAGGTGCTCGGGCGTATCGACATCCGGCCCAAGCACCCCAAGAGCGGCGATGCGGGCGACCCGTTGCATGCGGCTCGGGCAGCCGAAGTGACTTCCCTGTGGCGGCTCGGGCTGGCGCAGACATAAAATCTTGCCGAGGGTGGAATAAACCCGGGATGCCTTTCGTTTATCCCGGTGTAGCACCCACGACACCAACGGAGAAAATCATGAACGCACCAAAATTCGCGCAAAGCCTCTTGTTCGCCCTGTTCGTATCCGCCTCCCTGGCAGCCTGTTCGTCATACGAAACCAAGGCAGCCGGACCGGCAATGGTTTCTGCGGGCGTACTCGCCGGCCCCAACGGCATGACGCTCTACACCTTCGACAAGGATGCGGCCGGCAGCGGCAAAAGCGTGTGCAACGGCCCGTGCGCCACCAACTGGCCGCCGTTCTATGCGGCCGATGGCCAGATGGCGAGCGGCGACTACAGCATCGTCACCCGTGACGATGGCAAGAAGCAGTGGGCCTTCAAGGGCAAGCCACTGTATTTCTGGGCCAAGGACCAGAAGCCGGGCGACCAGACCGGTCAAGGTGTCAACAATGTCTGGCAGGTTGCCAAACCTTAAGCGGCCACGTGGACAGCAGCGCGCTCCTGACCGAACTGCCGCGCCTGCGCCGCTACGCGCGGGCGCTGGTCGGCGAGCGCGCGGCGGCCGACGACCTGGTGCAGGACACGCTGGAACGCGCCTGGTCACGTGTCGCCCAGTGGCGCCAAGGCAGCGACCTGCGCGCCTGGCTGTTCAGCATCATGCATAACCTGCGCGTCGATCAGTTGCGGCGCCCGGGCCTGAACACGCTGCCCATGGAAGATGAGGATTTCGTGGTGCCGACCCGCGCCACGCAGAGCGACCGGCTGGAACTGGGCGATCTCGATTCGGCGCTGGCCCGCCTGCCGGAGGAGCAACGCGCTGTCCTGCTGCTCGTCGCCATCGAGGAAATGCGCTACGACGAAGTGGCGGCCACCCTGGGCATTCCGATCGGCACCGTCATGTCGCGCCTTTCCCGCGGCCGCGAACGCCTGCGGCTGATCCTTGACGGGCGGCCGCCTTCAACCAACCTGCGAGTCGTCAGATGAGCAAGCAAGTGATCACCGAAGCCGACCTCCACGCCTACGTCGACGCCGCGTTGCCGGAAACGCGCCGGGCCGAGGTCGAAGACTACCTGGCGGCGCAACCCGAAGCGGCGACGCGGGTGCACGCCTATCGCACCCAACTGGACGCCCTGCGCCAGCATTACCATCCGCTCCTCGACGAGGAAATCCCGGCCAGCCTCCTTCGGCTTGCCTCCAAGCCACCGGTCGCGGTCGACGCGAAAAAACAGCCGTTTTTGTCGCGCTGGTCCTTGCAGCGTTTCGCCGCCGGCGTGGTCATCGCCGTGATCGGCGGCGCGGCTGGCTGGCTCGGACATGCCCGCTATCAGGGCGGCGAACAGATGGCCCACATGACCCCGCTGCCGCGCCAGGCGGCGGTGGCGCATGTCGTCTACAGCCCCGATGTCCGCCGGCCCGTCGAAGTCACTGCCGACCAGGAGGAGCAACTGGTCAAGTGGCTGTCAAAGCGCCTCGGTACCCCGGTCACTCCGCCCAAGCTGGGCGCCATCGGCTACGAACTGATCGGCGGTCGACTGCTCCCCGGCAACACGGGGCCGGTCGCCCAGTTCATGTATCACGACAGCAGCGGCCAGCGCCTGACCCTGTATGTCAGCACCGAGAACACGGTCAGCCGCGATACCGGTTTCCGCTTCGCCAAGGAAGGTCCGGTCAATGTGTTCTACTGGGTCGATGGCAAGTTCGGCTATGCGCTGTCGGCCGGTATCGACAAGGGGGAACTGGCGCGCGTCGCGACGGCTGTCTACGATCAACTCGAACACAATTAGTCCCACAACCCACTGAGGAAAATAACCATGTACAGGAAAATGTTGCCGCACTATGCGGTTGCCGGCCTGCTGGCGCTCGGCGCCCCGTTCGCCAGCGCGGCGGAGCAGGAAGTGTCGGCGCCGGAAGTCGTCAGCGCGATCGAAGGGGTTTTCGGCGTCAACAAGGGCGAGCGGCGCAACCACATCAAGGGCACCTGTGCGCTCGGCGAATTCGTGGGAACCAAGGAAGCGGCGGCCTACAGTCGTTCCGAGCTGTTTTCCGGCAAGCCGGTCCCGGTGGTCGCGCGTTTCTCTGTGACCGGCGGCAATCCGAAGGTGCCGGACACGGCGAAGAACGTCCGCGGCATGGCGCTGCAGTTCCAGTTGCGCAGTGGCGCCGCGCACCAGATGGCGATGCTCAATACCCCGATGTTCGGCGCCGCCAGTCCGCAGACCTTCCTCGACCTGATGCGCGCGCTGCAGCCCGATCCGGCGACCGGCAAGCCCGACCCGGAAAAGGTGAAGGCCTTCAAGGCCAGCCATCCGGACAACCTAGCGCAATCCGAGTACCTGGCTGCCAACAATCCGCCAGCCAGCTACGCCAACAGCGCTTTCTGGGGGATCCATACGTTCAAGTTCGTCGGCAAGGGTGACAAGACGACGCTGGTGCGCTGGCGCTTCGTCCCGCAGGACGGCGAGAAGCGACTGACCGACGAAGAACTGAAGACTGCCGGCGCCAACTTCCTCGAACCGGCGCTGATCAGCCGCACCCAGCAGGGGCCGGTGCGCTGGGACATGCTGGTCACCATCGGTCAGCCGGGCGATCCGGAAGACAACCCGACGCTGTCGTGGCCGGCGGGACGCAAGGAATTCAAGGCCGGCACGCTGAGTCTCAGCGCCGCGATGCCGCAGAAGGGCGGCGCCTGCGAAGCGATCAACTACGATCCGCTCGTCATGACCGACGGCATCGCGCCGACCGACGACCCGGTGCTCAAGTTCCGTTCGCCGGCCTACGCCGTCTCGTTCGGCAAGCGACTGAGCGGAAACTGAGCGCAAAAAAGCCCGCCACGGTCGACCGTCCGTGGCGGGCTTTTTTCGTGGACCGGTCCCTCAGGTCGGCGCCGAAGTGCGAATCAGGTGGTCGAAGGCGCTGAGCGAGGCGGTGGACCCGGCGCCCATGGCGATGATGATCTGCTTGTAGGGCACCGTCGTGCAGTCGCCGGCCGCGAATACACCGGGGACCGAGGTCTGACCCTTGGCGTCGATCTCGATTTCGCCGAATTTCGACAGGTTAAGCGTACCCTTCAGCCAGTCAGTGTTGGGCAAGAGGCCGATCTGCACGAAGATGCCTTCGAGGTCGACGCGTTTCAGTTCCTCGGTGTTGCGGTCCTTGTAAACCAGCCCGTTGATCTTGCTGCCGTCCCCGGTGGCCTCGGTGGTAAGCGCCATGGTGTGCACCTCCACGTTGGGCAGGCTGGCCAGCTTGCGCTGGAGCACCGCGTCGGCGCGCAACTTGCTGTCGAACTCGAGCAGCGTGACGTGGCCGACGATGCCGGCAAGGTCGATGGCCGCCTCGACGCCCGAGTTGCCGCCGCCGATCACCGCGACCCGCTTGCCCTTGAACAGCGGGCCGTCGCAGTGCGGGCAGTAGGCGACACCCTTGCCGCGGTATTCCTGCTCGCCGGGTACGTTCATCTCGCGCCAGCGGGCGCCGGTGGCGAGGATGACCGACTTGCTTTTCAGGACGGCGCCGTTCTCGAGGGTGATCTCGATCAGCGGGTTGGCCTCGCTCGCCGGGGTCAGCTTCGTCGCGCGCTGCAGGTTCATGATATCGACGTCGTAATCCTTGACGTGTTCTTCCAGCCCCATGACCAGCTTCGGGCCGTCGGTTTCCTTGACCGAGATGAAGTTCTCGATGGCCAGCGTGTCCATGACTTGGCCGCCGAAACGCTCGGCGAGCAGGCCGGTGCGGATGCCCTTGCGTGCCGCGTAGATGGCCGCCGCCGCGCCGGCCGGGCCGCCGCCGACGATGAGCACATCGTAGGGCGCCCTGGCGTTGAGCTTTTCCGCGTCGCGGGCTGCGGCGCCGGTATCGAGCTTGGCGACGATCTCCTCGATGCTCATGCGTCCGGCGCCGAATTCCTCGCCGTTGAGGAACATGGTTGGAACGGCCATGATCTGGCGTTCGTTGACGAGGTTCTGGAACAGCGCGCCGTCGATCATCGTGTGGCTGACGCCGGGATTGAGCACCGCCATCAGGTTGAGCGCCTGGACGACATCCGGGCAGTTGTGGCAGGACAGCGAGATGAAGGTCTGGAATTCGAAGCGGCCGGGCAGGGCCCTGATCTGCTCGATGACCTCGGCGTCGACCTTGGGCGGGTGGCCGCCGGTCTGCAGTAGGGCGAGCACCAGCGAGGTGAATTCATGGCCCATCGGCAGGCCGGCGAAGCTGATGCGCGCCTTTTCGCCGGGCCGGCCGATGGCGAAGGAGGGGCGCAGCGTGGCGTCGCCATCCTCGCGCAGGCTGACTTTCTCCGACAGTTCGGCGATGTCCTGCAGCAGGCCGCGCATTTCCTGGGCGGGCGCGCTGCCGTCGAGCGAGGCGACGAGTTCGATCGGCGTCTGCAGCTTTTCGAGGTAGGCCTTGAGTTGGGCCTTGATGTTTGCGTCGAGCATGCTGTTCTCCCTTTTTGAGAATTACATTGAAAAGGGGCTCGCCGGCCCCTTTCCGATGCAATCCGCACCGCTCCCGGGTGGGAGCGGATTGGCGGTGTAGGCGTTGCTGCTTAGATCTTGCCGACCAGGTCGAGTGACGGGGTCAGCGTGGTGGCGCCTTCTTTCCACTTCGCCGGGCAGACCTGGCCCGGGTGCGAAGCGGTGTACTGGGCGGCCGTCAGCTTGCGCAGGGTTTCCGACACGTCGCGGGCGATCTCGTTCGAATGCACTTCCATCGTCTTGATCACGCCATCGGGGTTGATCACGAAGGTGCCGCGCAGGGCGAGTCCTTCTTCGGGGATGTGCACGCCGAAGGCGTTGGTCAATGCGTGGGTAGGATCACCGACCAGGGGGAACCGGGCCTTGCCAACGGCCGGCGAGGTTTCGTGCCAGACCTTGTGCGAGAAGTGGGTGTCGGTGGTGACAATGTACACCTCGGCGCCGGCCTTCTGGAACTCGGCGTAGTGCTCCGCCGCATCTTCGATTTCGGTCGGGCAGTTGAAGGTGAAGGCGGCCGGCATGAAGATCAGCACCGACCACTTGCCCTTCAGGCTCTCGTCGGTCACTTCGATGAACTTGCCGTTGTGGAACGCTTGTGCCTTGAACGGTTGAATCTGGGTATTGATGAGCGACATGTGGTTTTCTCCTTGGTTGTTTAAGTGCAACAGGGACATGATAGTTCGGCTCGCCGTATTGAGCCAATTGAATCAAGGAATGAGTCCGATAGGTTGTGCCTATCGGACTTGGGCTGGCCGCGCATAGTTCGAAAGTATTAGTCCCCATCATTCAGTGGTACTAAAGCCCGGGCAAACCCCGGACGAGTTGACTCAAATCAACGGAAAACCTGCCCGGATCGGGATCATGTCGTCCGATAAGGTGCTCGCCGAGCGTAAAGTGCGGGCAAGGAGGCTTGGATTCAATGAATATTTCAAGTGCCATCGTGCACATCGTTCCAGCGCGTCTCGAAGAGGCGTGCGTAGCATTGTCGGAAATGCCGGGGGTGGAGATCCACGCCCGCAGTCCGGAAGGAAAGGTTGTCGTCACCCTCGAGGATGACGATACGGAATCGGCCGCTGATCGTTACGTGGCTCTTCATGGCGTTCCCGGAGTCGCGTCGGTGGCCATGGTCTATCAATACAGCGACGACAAGTCAGATACCGAGGAGGTAGAGGCGTGAAACTCAATCGACGGGATTTCATCAAGGCCAATGCGGCGGCGGCGGCCATTTCGGCAGCCGGGCTATCAGCGCCGACGGCGGCGGTTGCGGCAGGTGCCGACGAGATTCGCTGGGACAAGGCACCCTGCCGCTTCTGCGGTACTGGCTGTAGCGTGCTGGTCGGCACGCAGGACGGCCGCGTGGTGGCGACCCAGGGCGACCCGGAAGCACCGGTCAATCGCGGCCTGAACTGCATCAAGGGCTACTTCCTGTCCAAGATCATGTACGGCAAGGATCGCGTCAGGACGCCGATGTTGCGCATGAAGGACGGCAAATTCGACAAGAACGGCGAATTCACACCGATCACCTGGAAGCAGGCCTTCGACATCATGGAAGAGAAAGCCAAGGCGACGCTGAAGGCCAAGGGGCCGAACGGCCTCGCCATGTTCGGTTCCGGCCAATGGACCGTCTGGGAAGGCTACGCCGCCGCCAAGCTGATGAAGGCCGGCTTCCGCACCAACAATCTCGACCCCAATGCCCGTCACTGCATGGCCTCGGCGGTTGCCGGCTTCATGCGCACCTTCGGCATCGATGAGCCGATGGGCTGTTACGACGACATCGAGCATGCCGATGCCTTCGTGTTGTGGGGTTCCAACATGGCCGAGATGCATCCGATCCTGTGGACGCGCCTCACCGACCGCAAGCTGTCGAGCAAGAACGTCAAGGTTGCCGTGCTGTCGACCTTCGAACATCGTTCGTTCGAACTGGCCGACATCCCGATCGTGTTCACGCCGCAGACCGACCTGGCGATCCTCAACTACATCGCCAACTACATCATCCAGAATGGCAAGGTTAATCAGGCCTTCGTCGACAAGAACATCAATTTCAAGAAGAGTGCCACTGACATCGGCTACGGCCTGCGGCCGACCAATGCGCTGGAGAAGGATGCGACCAGCAACGGCTACCCCGGGGCCGACGGCAAGCCCAAGGGCGATACCGGCAAGTCCGAGCCGATCACCTTCGACGAGTACAAGAAGTTCGTTTCCGAATACACCGTCGAGAAAGTCTCGAAGCTCTCCGGGGTCTCCGAGAAGGATCTCAAGGCGCTGGCCGAACTGTATGCTGACCCGAAGATCAAGGTCACCTCGTTCTGGACCATGGGTTTCAACCAGCATACGCGCGGCACCTGGGCCAACAACCTCGTCTATAACATCCATCTGTTGACCGGCAAGATCTCCGAGCCGGGCAACAGCCCGTTCTCGCTGACCGGCCAGCCTTCCGCCTGTGGTACGGCGCGCGAGGTCGGCACCTTCGCCCACCGCCTGCCGGCCGACATGGTGGTGACCAACCCCGAACACCGCAAGCACACCGAAGAGTTGTGGGGCCTGCCGGAAGGTACGCTGTCCGACAAGATCGGCACCCACGCCGTGGCCATGGCGCGTGCCATGAAGGACGGCAAGGTCAATTTCTACTGGCAACAGTGCAACAACAACATGCAGGCCGGTCCGAACATCAACGAGGAACTGTATCCCGGCTGGCGCAAGCCGGAAAACTTCGTGGTCGTCTCCGATCCCTACCCGACGGTGTCGGCGATGGCTGCCGACCTCGTGCTGCCGACCGCCATGTGGGTCGAGAAGGAAGGTGCCTATGGCAACGCCGAGCGTCGCACCCAGTTCTGGCGGCAGCAGATCAAGGCGCCAGGCGAATCGCGCTCCGACCTCTGGCAAGTCATGGAATTCTCGAAGCGTTTCAAGATGGAAGAGGTGTGGACCGAAGAATTGCTGGCCAAGGCGCCGAAATACAAAGGCAAGACCATGTTCGACGTCCTCTTCGCCAATGGCGTCGTCAACAAGTTCCCGGCCAAGGGTATCCAAGCCGGTTTCGACAATGATGAAGCGGCCTGGTTCGGTTTCTACCCGCAGAAGGGCTTGTTCGAGGAATACCGGACCTTCGGTGTCGGCCATGCCCACGACCTGGCCGAGTTCGAAACCTACCATCAGTCACGCGGCCTGCGCTGGCCGGTGGTTGGCGGCAAGGAAACCTTGTGGCGCTTCCGCGAGGGTTACGACCCGTATGTCAAGAAGGGTGAGGGCGTGAAATTCTACGGCCACAAGGACGGCAAGGCAGTCATCTTTGCGCTGCCCTACCAGCCGGCCGCCGAGTCGCCGGACAAGGAATACGACATGTGGCTATGCACGGGTCGGGTGCTCGAACACTGGCATACCGGTTCGATGACGCGACGGGTTCCGGAGCTCTACAAGTCCTTCCCGGATGCCGTGATCTTCATGCATCCGGATGACGCCAAGGCGCGCGGTCTGCAACGCGGCATGGAAGTCAAGGTGGCGTCGCGCCGTGGAGAAATCCAGCTGCGTGTCGAAACCCGGGGGCGCAACAAGCCGCCGCGGGGGCTGGTCTTCGTACCCTTCTTCGATGCCGGGCGCCTGGTCAACAAGCTGACGCTGGACGCCACCTGTCCGATTTCCAAGGAAACCGACTACAAGAAGTGCGCGGTCAAGGTCGTCCGGGCCTGATTGCCCGAATCGTCAAGAAAAAGCGGCCGGGAAGACACCCGGCCGTCAATTGGAGGGTAAAAACATGAGATTTATCCCTGCTCTAGGCCTGGCGGCTGCCGTGCTCCTTTTGGGAGTGAGTGCTGCCGGTGCGCAGGAAAAACTGGAGTCGTTGCGCGGGGACGTGCCGATCGAGCAACTGTCCAAGAACGACAATATGTTCCGTCCGGAAAAGGACCAGGACCTTATCCCGCGCAACTTTCAGAAACAGCCGCCGCTGATTCCGCACAGCATCAAGGGCTACAACATCACGCAGAACTTCAACAAGTGCATGGACTGCCATTCCAAGGAGCGGGCCGAGGAAACCGGCGCAACCAAGGTGGCGAAGTCGCACTATCTGGACCGCGAGGACAAGAAACTGGGCAACATCTCGCCGCGCCGTTACTTCTGCATGCAGTGCCATGTGCCGCAGTTTGACGCCAAGCCGCTGGTCGAGAATACCTACAAGCCAGCTGCCAGGAAGGGGGAATGATGAGTCTCGCAAACATGATGCCCGCTTGGGTGAAACGTGTCGGGTTGGTCACGGTACTCTTGCTGTTCGTGGCTGGTATCGTCTTCTGGGGCGGCTTCAACTGGGCACTAGAGGCGACGAACAAGGAAGCGTTCTGTATCTCGTGCCACGAGATGGAGGAAAACGTCTTCAAGGAATACCAGAACACGGTCCACTACACCAATCGTACCGGTGTCCGGGCGACCTGCCCGGATTGTCACGTGCCCAAGGAGTGGGGCCCGAAGATGATCCGCAAGATGCAGGCATCCAACGAGGTCTGGCACAAGTTGCTGGGCAGTGTCGATACGCCCGAGAAATTCAATGCCAAGCGCGGCGAGCTGGCCCAGCACGAATGGGACAGGATGAAGAAGAACGATTCGCAGGAGTGCCGCAACTGCCATCGTTTCGACTACATGGATTACACCGAGCAGGGTAATCGTGCCGCCCGCACCCATCCCAAGGCATTCATCGAAGGCAAGACCTGTATCGATTGCCACAAGGGCATCGCCCACCAGTTGCCGGCCATCGACCAGCACATCGGTGCGCGCAATGAAGGTGCGGTAGCGATCTCGCACGGTGAAAAGCCGGAGGCGAAGGCCGAGGAAGAGAAGAAGTAGTTCTTCCCGGTATTCACCATGACCCCGGCCGCGCGCCGGGGTTTTTTGTGGACCGCTTGCGGTCGACGTGCGCGAAAGGCACAAATTCAAGGCGTCGTCATCAAATATCCCTGATGGCATCAGCACTTATCGGGAAAATGTGCTACTTTTACCGTGCTGCCGTGCCAACGGCCAGTTTTCTTAAACCAAAGTGGTTACACAGGAGGCACTTAGATGAATAAATCAGAATTGGTCGAAGTTGCTGCACAAGAAGCTGGTATTACCAAGGCCGCCGCCGACAAGGCGTTGTCGGCCATCATCGCTGCCGTCGTCAAGACGGTGTCGAAAGGCGAATCTGTCACGCTCGTAGGTTTCGGTACCTTCAAGTCGGCCAAGCGCGCTGCGCGTACCGGCAAGAATCCGAAGACCGGCGCAACGCTGAAGATCGCGGCCACGACGGTTCCCAAGTTTACCGCCGGTACCGCCTTCAAGGCTGCTGTCGCTCCGAAGAAAGCCGCTGCCAAAAAGAAGTAAGCGGCATCACCTGACGCGGAGCCCGTGGCATACGGGTTCCGCCTTTTAGTTTGCAATGAACGATCAGAACCCAGAAAACCCCACACCCATTCAGCAACCGGCCCCGCCGGCCAATGACAACAAGCGTCGTCTGCGCGAACTGCTGTCCATTCCGGAGCGGGACAGGACAGACGAGCAATGGGATGAAATCATCGAACTGGAAATCCAGCTCGCGCCAGGCAATCGCGTTTCCGCTTCCGAACACGGTGGCGGGCCGGGTGCCGGTGGTGGCGGGGGCGGTGGCATGAGCCACGGCAAGCCCTCCGGCCAGCCCAAGAAGCACCGGCCACGCAGTAATAACAACAATCGCCGGCCGCGACCCAACAAGCCGTCCGGCAATCCGGCCTGATCCCTGTTTCGTCTGGACTCAAACGGCAAGACGCCGCAATGCAGCAGTTTGACCTGATAATTGTCGGTGGCGGGCTCGCTGGCGCCAGTCTCGCCATCGCCTTGCGTGATACCCCGCTGCGCATCGCCCTGGTCGAGCATCAGCCGCCACGCCGCCCGGATGGCTGGGACGCGCGCGTCTACGCGATCAGCCCGGCCAATGCCTCTTTCCTTGAGCGCATCGGCGCCTGGCGGCATCTCGATAGCGAGCGGATTACGCCGATCCGCGGCATGGATGTGCATGGCGATGCCGGAGGTCGCCTGGCATTCTCGGCCTACGACGCGGGCGTCGCGGAACTCGGCTGGATACTTGAATCGTCATTGATGGCTTGCGAGTTCTGGGAGAGCGCCAAGCGCCAGAGCAATCTCACCCTCTTTTGTCCGGCCGGCTGTGCGCGACTGGCGTTCGGGCCCGAGCGCGCAGTGCTTGAACTGACGGACGGCACCGAACTGTCGGGGCGCTTGCTGGTCGGTGCCGACGGGCGCGACTCCTGGGTGCGCGAGCGTGCGGGTCTGGCAGCAGTCGATAGCCCCTACGGCGAGAAGGGTGTCGTCGCAAACCTGACGACGGAAAGACCGCATCGCAACATCGCCAGCCAGTGGTTTTCTGAATCCGGCGTCCTGGCCTATCTGCCGCTGCCAGGGAACCGCATATCCATCGTATGGTCAACTTTGGATGACCATGCCGATGAGCTCTGTGCCCTGCCTGCCGATGTTTTCTGCGCCCGTGTGGCCGAGGCTGGCGGCCATGCCCTCGGACGACTTGAACTGCTCAGCGGGCCGGCGGCATTTCCGCTGCGCCTCATTCGCGTTCCGCGAACCGTCGCGCCCCGTCTGGCACTGATCGGCGACGCGGCGCATGGCATCCATCCGCTTTCCGGTCACGGGATCAATCTCGGTTTTCAGGATGCCAGCGAACTGTCGGCCTTGCTGGAAGCGGTCCAGTCGTGGCAGGACATTGGTGACGAGCGCCTGTTGCAGCGCTACCAGCGTGCCCGTCGCGAGGAGACGGCGCTGATGCAGACGACCACCGACGGCCTGCGCCGCCTGTTCAGGGAGTCGCCCCCCGGCTTGCGCGGCCTGCGCAACCTCGGCCTGAATCTGACCAACGGATTGCCATTTGTAAAAAATGCCTTGGTGCGCTATGCGCTGGGTGCCTTCTAGGAGATTTGAATGTTGAATAAACTGTTGCCGCTCGCGCTCGCCTCGCTGTTCGTCACGGCTGCCGGGGCGGACGAGGCCGATATCAAGAAAGCCATGGAGGCCAAGCTCGGCACCAAGGTGGAAAGCGTCACCAAGTCGGGCTATCTCGGCCTTTACGAGATATATGCAGACGGCAACATTCTCTACACCGACGACAAGATGACTGCCTTCATTGCCGGCGGTCAGTTGATCGAAGGCAAGACGATGAAGAACGTCACCGAAGAGCGCATGCGCAAGCTGACGGCGATCAAGTTCACCGAACTGCCGCTCGACCGGGCGATCAAGCAGGTTCGCGGCGACGGCAAGCGGGTCATGGCGACTTTCGAAGACCCCAATTGCGGCTACTGCAAGCGCCTGGCCAAGGATCTGCTGAAGTTGGAGAACGTGACCGTCTACACCTTCCTCTATCCCATCCTGTCCGAGGATTCGATCAAGAAATCCAAACAGATCTGGTGTTCGGCTGATCGTGCCAAGGCCTGGAACGACTGGATGGTCGAGGGCCGGGCTCCGGCCGGCAAGGAGGATTGCGACACCTCCGCGATCACCAAGAACCAGGAGTTCGGGCGTCGTCTGAGTATCAGCGGTACGCCGACCATGTTCTTTGCCGACGGGGAGCGCGTTCCGGGTGCGATGCCGTTGCCGAAGATCGAGCAGAAGCTCAGCCAGTTGAAGTAGGCTGCAGCAGCACGGCGGCCCTCCCGGCGGGCGGGCCGAAAGCACCTTGCGTGCGTAGTGGCATTCCCGGCCCGACTGCTCCGGGTTGCTGATCCAGGTCGCGGACCTGTGGTGACCGGGTATCGGTCGCCGACAAGAATCCTCCCAAGGTTTAACACGCCGGCATGGCAGGTGCGGTGGCGGCTGCTCGGCCCGGTTCTTTACAAGTCACTTTAAGAGTTGTTTTCCTTGCATTGATTTTTAAGGCTATTTTTGTATAAATTTGGCGGTAAAAATCGCGGCTAAGTCCTTGTTGTGTATGAAAAAATTCCCGTTTTCGCTATTGACGGGCACGGTTTCATGTCTTAAAGTGGGAAAACGTGTCGAAAAGTGGGTAAACGAGGAGCGAGACAAGGATGTTCGAGGGGGCGGCAGCACTCAGTCTGGACGCAAAGGGGCGGCTTGCCATACCGGCAAGGCATCGCGAGACCCTGCTCGCCGCCGCTGCGGGTTCGCTCGTCCTGACTGCGCATCCGCACCGCTGCCTGCTGCTCTATCCGGCACCGGCCTGGCAGCCGATTCGCGACCAGGTGCTCAAGGCGTCCAGCCTCGATCCGCGGGCTGCCTCGATCAAGCGGGTGCTGGTTGGCAATGCACGCACCGAGGAACTCGACTCCGCCGGTCGCCTGCTGGTCGCGCCTGAGTTGCGCGAATACGCCCAGTTCCAGAAGACCGTCTTTCTGGTTGGCATGGGCTCGCATTTCGAGATATGGAGCGAGGCTGGCTGGAAACAGCAAAATGATCTGGCGGCCGAGTCCTTGCTCGGAGAACTGCCGCCCGGCCTCGGGGATCTGGTGCTGTGACGGGCGGTGCCGCCCATGTGACGGTGCTGCTCGAAGAGGCGGTTGGGGCCCTGGCGATCAAAGCTGATGGGGTCTATATGGACGCCACCTTCGGGCGCGGCGGCCACAGTCGCCGCATTCTGGCCGCTCTTGGCCAAAGAGGCCGCCTCGTTGCCGTCGACCGCGACCCGGAAGCGATCGCGGCCGGGCGGGCCATCAATGATCCGCGTTTCCGCCTGGTTCATCGCGCGTTCGGCGAGATTGCCGAGGCGGCGCGTGAGGCCGGCGTCAGCGAACTTGACGGAATCCTGTTCGACATCGGTGTGTCGTCACCGCAGATCGATGACGGCGGGCGCGGTTTCAGTTTTCGCCATGACGCACCGCTGGATATGCGCATGGATCCGACGCAGGGCGAGACGGCGGCCGAATGGCTGGCGCGGGCAGAAATTAGGGAAATTACGGAGGTCATCAGGGATTATGGCGAAGAACGGTTTGCTTTCCAGATTGCAAAGAAGGTTGTGGCTGCTCGGCTCGAACAACCAATTGTCACAACAGGCCAGTTTGCGGCGCTCGTACGCGCGACCGTGCGCACCCGTGAACCAGGGCAGGACGCGGCGACGCGCAGCTTTCAAGCTTTACGGATTCATATCAATCAGGAACTCGGCCAGCTGGCGCTAGCCCTGCCGCAGGCACTCGAGCTGCTCGGTTCGGGCGGCCGCCTGGTGGTGATTTCCTTCCATTCGCTGGAGGACCGCATCGTCAAGAATTTCATGCGCGAGCAGGCGAGCGCCGACGACTTGCCCAAAGGACTGCCGCTGCGTGCCGACCAGTTGCCGAAGCCGAAGCTGCGCCTCGTCGGCAAGCCGGTGAAGGCGACCCCCGCCGAGGTGGCCGCCAACCCCCGGGCGCGCAGTGCAGTGATGCGGGTCGCTGAAAAACTCTGATGGTTCGTTTCAATATGCTCCTTCTCCTGATCGTCGTGGTATGTGCGCTGGGCGTGGTGACCTCCCAGCACCGGGCGCGCAAGCTGTTCCAGGCGCTGGAGGGTGAACAGGAGCGGGTGCGCCAGCTCGACATCGAATACGGGCAGTTGCAGCTCGAACTATCCACCTGGGCGACGCATCCGCGAATCGAGAAGATCGCCCGTGACCGCCTTCACATGGTGACGCCGGACGCCGTCGGCCGGGTGGTTGACAAGCCGCTGGCCAAGCCGGCCGCAAAACCGAAGGGGGGGCGCTGATGGTCGTGCGCCGGCGTCCGCATCGCGGCCATCGTTTCGCCGAGAGTCCGGTCCTGCAACTGGCCTTGCAGGGTTGGCGCTCGCGTACCGTCGGCCTGCTGCTGATGCTGGCTTTTGCGGCGCTGGTCGGGCGCAGCTTCTACCTGCAGGTCATCAACAACGATTTCCTCCAGGAAAAAGGCGAGTCGCGCTACCTGCGCGACCTTGAGGTTTCCGCGTCGCGCGGCAAGATAACCGACCGTAACGGCGACCTGCTGGCCGTGTCCACGCCGATGAAGACGATCTGGGCCATTCCGGGCGACGCGCGAAGCATGTCCGGCGCCCAGAAACAGCAGCTGGCAGCCCTCCTTGACATGAGCACGCGCGAACTGGACGGCAAGATCGCGCCCGAAAAGACGTTTGTCTTCGTTAAGCGCCAGGTGCCGCCCGAAACGGCGGACCGCATCGCGACGCTGAAGCTGCCGGGGATACATCAGGAAAAGGAATACCGCCGCTATTACCCGACCGGCGACATGACCGCCCACATCGTCGGCTTCACCGGGGTGGACGACAAGGGGCTCGAAGGGGTCGAGCTGGCCTTCCAGCCGAGCCTGCTCGGGCGTCCCGGTAGCCGCACCGTGATCCGCGACCGTCGCGGTAACATCATCGAGGACATCGGCGCGCTAAAGCCGCCGCAGGACGGCAAGGATGTCCGCCTTGCGCTCGATTCGAAGCTCCAATACCTGGCATACAGCCAGCTCAAGGCAGCGGTCGCCGAGCATAAGGCCAAGGCTGGCGGCATCATCGTCTTCGACGTGCAGAATGGCGAGGTGCTGGCGCTGGCCAACTGGCCGACCTACAACCCGAACAATCGCGAGAACCTGTCCGGCGCGCAACTGCGCAATCGTGCCTTCACCGACACCTTCGAGCCCGGCTCGACGCTGAAGCCGTTTACCGCGGCGCTCGCCATGGAAAGCGGCAAGTTCCGCCCCGAGACGGTGATCAACTGCGCGCCAGGTCGCCTGACGATCGGCAACGCCACGATTTCAGATGCGCATCCGCATGGCGCACTGACGGTCGCCCAGGTGATCGAGAAGTCGTCCAACGTCGGCGTCACCAAGATGGCACTGACCCTGCCGTCGAAGGACATGTGGGAGATGTTCGATGCCGTAGGTTTCGGCCAGGTTCCCAGGCTGGGCTTCCCCGGCGAGGTGACCGGCAGGGTGCGGCCGTGGAAAAGCTGGCGCCCGATCGAACAGGCGACGATGTCCTACGGGCACGGCATCTCGGTCAGCCTGATCCAGCTGGCGCGCGCCTATTCGGTGTTCGCCCGCGATGGCGACCTGATTCCGCTGTCGCTGATAAAGACCGATCAGTCGACGGTGCGCGGTACGCAAGTCTTCTCGCCAAAAACGGCGGCCGACATGCGCGCCATGCTCGAGATGGCCGCCGGTCCGGAAGGCACGGCGCCGAAGGCGCGCGTTCCCGGCTATCGTGTCGGCGGCAAGACCGGTACCGCGCACAAGCTCGAGGGCGGCCGCTATGCCAACAAGTACGTTTCTGCCTTCGTCGGCTTCGCGCCGGTATCCAACCCGCGCCTGATTATCGCGGTGATGATCGACGAGCCGAGCGCCGGCCAGCACTACGGCGGCGCCGTGGCGGCCCCGGTGTTCTCGCAGGTGATGGGCGCCTCGCTGCGGACCCTCGGGATTCCACAGGACGCGCCGATCCAGGTGGCCGATGCCGCCTCGAGCAAGGGGCGCCTGTGAGCCGGGTCAGCGAAATCCTTGCTCGGCTGGCCGCCATCGGCATCGTGCCGACCGGGGTGGCCGACGACAGCCGTCAGGTGCGGCCGGGCGACCTCTTCCTCGCCTATCCCGGCGACCTCGCCGATGGCCGGACCTTCATCGGCGACGCACTTGCGCGGGGGGCCGTCGCCATCCTGTGGCAGGTGGGCGACGATTTTGCCTGGAATCCGGCGTGGACCGCAGCCAACCTGCAGGTCGATCAGTTGCGTGCCCTCGCCGGTCCGCTGGCGCATTTGGTCTGCGGCGAACCGACCGCTGCCCTGTCGCTGATCGCCATTACCGGCACCAACGGCAAGACGACGGTGAGCCAGTTCGTCGCCCGTGCCTACCCGCGCCGCTGTCCTGTCATCGGCACCCTGGGAGCGGGCTTTCCGGACGATCTCCAGGAAACAGGATTCACGACGCCCGAGGCGACCACGCTGATGCGCCTGCTTGCCGGATTCCGCCAGGCCGGTGCCGAGGCCTGTGCGCTCGAGGCCAGCTCGATCGGCATCGAGGAAGGTCGCATGAACGGTGCCCGGGTTGACGTCGCGGTCTTTACCAACATCACACGCGATCATCTCGACTACCACGGCAGCATGGATGCCTATGCCGCATCCAAGGCGCGTCTATTCGCGTGGCCCGGTTTGCGCACCGCAATCATCAATCTCGATGATCCGTTTTGCCGCCGCCTGGCCCGCGACACCTCTGCCCGTTCGGTGCTAGGCTATGCCATCGGTGGCGAGGGGGCTGTACGCGCCGAGCAGGTGGTCGATACGCCGCTCGGCCAGCGTTTCACCCTGGTGCTGCCGGATGGCAGCGCGACGGTCGACACGCCCCTTCTCGGGCGCTACAACATTTCGAATTTGCTGGCCGTCGCCGCAGTGCTCCACGATGCCGGGGTCGGGGTCGATGAAGCGGCCCGCCGGTTGGCCTCCCTGACGGCGCCGGCAGGGCGCATGGAGCGGCTGGGCGGCAACGGCGAACCGCTGGTGGTGGTCGACTACGCCCATACGCCCGATGCCCTCGAGAGCGTGCTGGCCGCGCTGCGCCCGGTGGCGGTGGCGCGCGGCGGGCGGCTCGGTGTCATCTTCGGCTGCGGCGGCGACCGCGACAAGGGCAAGCGTCCGCAAATGGGTGCCGTGGCGGCACGTCTCGCCGACTATGTGGTGCTGACTAGCGACAACCCGCGCAGCGAAGAGCCGGAGACAATCATCGCCGAGATCAGGGCCGGGATTCCGGTCGGGTCGGCGCAGGCGGAATCCGAGCCTGCCCGGGCGGTCGCGATCGCCCGGGCGATCGCCGATGCGGCTGCCGGCGATGTCGTCGTCCTCGCTGGCAAGGGGCACGAGTCCTATCAGGAAACCGCCGGCCGCCGGATCGACTTTTCCGATGTCGAGCAGGCGCAAACGGCACTCGATCAGCGTCGTCGCGCCTTGCGGGAGGTTGCATGATGAACTGGCTGCTTTCCGAAATCGCGCAGGCTGCGGGTGGCCGCCTCTGCGGACCGGACCAGAATGTTTCCGGGGTGTCGAGCGATACTCGGGCGATCGGTCCGGGGCAGTTGTTCGTTGCCCTGCGTGGCGAACGCTTCGATGCCCATGACTTCCTGACGCAGGCCGTCACCGCGGGGGCCGTTGCCCTGCTGGTGGCGGACGAGGCAAGAGTGCCGGTCGGGGTCACCGCCCTGGTGGTCGATGATACGCGGCTTGCCCTCGGGCGGATCGCCGCCGCCTGGCGGGCCCGCTTCACGATTCCCGTGATCGCCGTCACCGGTTCGAACGGCAAGACGACGACCAAGGAAATGATCGCCGCCATCCTCAAAGTTCACTTCGGTGCTGCGGTGCTGGCGACGCGCGGCAACCTGAACAACGACATCGGCCTGCCGCTGACGCTGCTCGGATTAGGCGAGTCGCACCGTGCCGCGGTGATCGAGATGGGCATGAATCATCCAGGCGAGATCGCCTATCTGGCCGGGCTTGGCGCGCCGACGGTGGCAGTGGTGACCAATGCGCAGCGCGCCCACCTCGAGGGGATGGGGGGGCTGGACGAGGTGGCGCGCGAAAAAGGCAGCATTTTCAGCGGCCTGACGGCGGACGGCGTGGCGGTGATCAATGCCGACGATGCCTATGCCGGCCTCTGGCGCGAGATGGCTGCCGGCCATGCGCAGCGCAACTTCGGCATCGACCAGCCGGCGGATGTCCGTGGCGTGCTGCGCCAGCACGGGCTGGAAACGCTGGTAACGCTGCAGTCGCCCGAGGGTGCCGCCGAGATTTGCCTGACGGTCCCCGGCACCCACAACGCGCGCAACGCCATGGCTGCGGCGGCCACCTGTCTTGCCGCCGGTATCCCCCTGGCTGCCGTGGTGGCAGGGCTGGAGCGCTTCGCCGGGGTCAAGGGTCGCCTGCAGGTGCGTTCCGGGCGGGCCGGGGCGGTGGTGCTCGACGATACCTACAACGCCAACCCCGACTCGGTGCGCGCCGGGATTGAGGTATTGGCTGCGACCATCGGCCGCAAGATACTGGTACTCGGCGACATGGGTGAAATCGGCGAGGCCAGCGGGCAGTTTCACGACGAGATTGGCGGCTTCGCCAAGAGCCAGGGAGTTGACCTGCTCTTCGGCACCGGCGATGCCTGCCAGCAGGCGGTGCGCAACTTCGGCGAAGGGGCCCGTCATTTCAACGATGTCGAGAAGCTGATCGGCGCGGTCAGCGGTGAACTGGGGCCGGAAACCACGGTGCTGGTCAAGGGTTCGCGCTTCATGAAGATGGAGCGGGTGGCGGATGCCATCGTCGCGGGGGAAAAAGACTGATGCTGCTGGCGCTGACCCAATGGCTCGCTCAGGACGTGCGCTTTTTCAACGTCTTCAACTACATCACCCTGCGCACGGTGCTGGCGGCGATGACGGCGCTTCTGATCTCGTTCGCCGCCGGGCCACGGGTCATCCGCTGGCTGGCCGAGAAGAAGATCGGCCAGGCGGTACGCAACGACGGGCCGCAGACCCATCTGGTGAAAACCGGCACGCCGACCATGGGCGGCGTGCTGATCCTGATCGCCATCGGCGTCACGACGCTGCTCTGGGGTGACCTCACCAACAAGTACGTGTGGACGGTGCTGATCGTCACCCTGGGTTACGGCATCGTCGGCTGGTACGACGACTGGAAGAAGGTGGTCTACCGCAATCCGAAGGGGCTGGCCGCCCGCTGGAAGTATTTCTGGCAGTCGGTACTCGGCGTTGGCGCAGCCCTGTTCCTAGCGTTCTCGGCCAATTCGCCGGCACAGACCGAACTGATCGTTCCCTTCTTCAAGAGCGTCGCCTACCCGTTGGGCGTCGTCGGGTTCATCACGCTGACCTATTTCGTCATCGTCGGCACCAGCAACGCGGTCAACCTGACCGACGGCCTCGACGGTCTGGCGATCATGCCGACCGTGATGATCGCCGCCGCCTTCGCCATCTTCGCTTATGTTGCCGGCAATGCCGTCTATGCCAAGTATCTTCTGGTGCCCTACGTGCCCGGGGCGGGTGAATTGTGCATCCTGCTCGGGGCGATTGCCGGGGCCGGGCTTGGCTTCCTGTGGTTCAACGCCTACCCGGCAGAGGTCTTCATGGGCGACGTCGGGGCGCTGTCGCTGGGGGCCGCGCTCGGTACCGTCGCGGTGATCGTGCGCCAGGAGATCGTGCTGGTCATCATGGGCGGCATCTTCGTCGTCGAGACGCTGTCGGTGATGCTGCAGGTTTCCTATTTCAAGTACACCAAGAGGAAGTTCGGCGAGGGCCGGCGCATCCTGCGCATGGCGCCGCTGCATCACCACTTCGAACAAACCGGCTGGAAGGAGACGCAGGTCGTCGTCCGCTTCTGGATCATCACCATCATGCTCGTGCTGATCGGGCTATCGACCTTGAAACTGCGCTGATGGAACTCAAGGGTAAACGCGTTCTGGTGATCGGGCTCGGCGAGTCCGGGCTGGCGATGGCCAAATGGCTGCAGCGCCAGGGCGCCGTCGTTCGCGTTGCCGATTCGCGCGACAACCCGCCCAACCGCGAAGCGCTGACCCGCGTTGCACCGTCGGTTGAGGTCGTTGCCGGGCCTCTTTCCGCCGCCACCTTCACCGGCATCGATCTGGTGGCACTGTCGCCGGGAGTGCCGATAGCCACGCTGCCGCCTGCTGCGGTCGACGTGCCGGTGGTGTCGGAAATCGAATTCTTCGCCGCCGGGGTTCGCAAGCATGCGCCGGGCTCGAAGATCATCGCCATTACCGGCAGCAACGGCAAGACGACGACCACTGCGCTGGCCGCCCACCTGTTGAATGGGGCAGGGGTGCCGGCGATTGCCTGCGGCAACATCTCGCCGGCGGCCCTCGATGCGCTGATGGATGCCCTGGATGCGGGTGCCCTGCCGCAGATCTGGGTGGTTGAGCTCTCCAGTTTCCAGCTCGAAACGACCCATCATCTGAATGCCGATGCGGCAACGGTGCTCAATATCTCGGAGGATCATCTTGATCGCTACGAGGGCGAATTGGCCAATTACGCCGCTGCCAAGTCGCGCGTCTTCCAGGGCAAGGGTGTCATGGTGCTCAATCGCGACGACGACTGGTCGATGGCCAACGGCCGCTGCGGCCGGACGATGGCCACCTTTGGACTGAATCCGGCGCCGCGCGCTGTCGATTTCGGACTGGCCGACGGCGCCATCTGCCGGGGCAATGAAGTGCTGGTCGCGGTCGACGCGTTGAAACTGTCCGGTTTGCACAACGCCGCCAATGCGATGGCGGCACTCGCCCTGTGCGAAGCGGTCGGTGTCGCATCGGCTAGGCTGGTCGCGCCGCTCACCTCGTTCGCGGGGTTGCCACACCGCGTCGAGCCGATCGCAGAGATCGCCGGTGTTCGCTATATCGACGACTCGAAGGGAACCAACGTCGGGGCGACGCTTGCCGCCATCGAAGGCATGGGGCGCAAGGTGGCCATCGTTCTTGGTGGCGAGGGAAAGGGGCAGGACTTCAGCCCACTGCTGCCAGCGCTGCGGGCGCACGGCCGGGCGGTGGCCCTGATCGGCCGCGACGCCGTCGCCATCGCGGCGGCGATAGCCGGCTGCGGCTTGCCGGTGCAGCATTGCACCGACATGGAATCGGCGGTGCGCTGGCTGGCCGGCCAAGCACGCCCGGGTGATTGCGTGTTGCTGTCGCCGGCCTGCGCCAGCCTCGACATGTACCGCAATTATGCCGACCGCGCGCAGGCCTTCGTCGTCGCGGTAAAGGGCTTGCCGTCATGATGATCAACGCCCTCGACTCGCCGCGCCGGCAGCTGCCAGAAATCGATTACGCGCTGCTGTGGAGCGTGCTGTTGTTGTTGTTCGCCGGCATGGTAATGGTTTACTCCGCATCGATCGCCATCGCCGAGGCAGGACGTGCCACCGGCCACCAGCCCGCCTACTATCTGTGGCGCCACCTGACCTTCCTCGTCATCGGCATGATGGCCGCCGGCGTCGCGTTCCAGGTGCCCCTCAGCCTCTGGCAAAGGTACGCACCCCTCCTGTTCATGGTTGGCGTCGCCCTGCTGGCCATCGTGCTGATCCCGGGGATAGGCAAGGACGTCAATGGCGCACGCCGCTGGTTGTCACTGGGCATCGTCAACCTGCAGCCATCCGAGCTGATGAAGCTGTTCGCGGTGCTCTATACGGCCGATTACACGGTGCGCAAGATCAATGTGATGCACGACCTCAAGCAGGCCTTCCTGCCCATGTTCGGCGCGATGGCGGTGGTCGGCATGCTGCTGCTCAAGGAGCCCGACTTCGGCGCCTTCGTCGTCATCATCTCGATCGCCATGGGCATCCTCTTCCTCGGTGGGCTCAAGGCACGTCTCTTTGCCCTGCTGATCATCGGGCTGCTGGCCGCGTTTGCCGTGCTGATCATCGTCTCACCCTACCGCCGCGACCGCGTCTTCGGTTTCATGGACCCCTGGGCCGACGCTTTCGGCCGCGGCTATCAGTTGTCACACTCGCTGATCGCCTTCGGCCGCGGCGAACTCTTCGGTGTCGGCCTCGGCGCCAGCGTCGAGAAGCTCTTTTACCTGCCGGAAGCGCATACCGACTTCCTGCTTGCGGTGATCGCCGAAGAGTTGGGTTTCTTCGGTGTGCTGGCTATCGTCGCGCTGTTTGCCCTGGTCGTCCAGCGTGCCTTCGCCATCGGTCGCCAGTCGGTACAACTCGACCGCCTTTACCCGGCACTGGTCGCCATGGGCACCGGCATCTGGATCGGCGTCCAGTCCTTCATCAACATGGGCGTCAACATGGGCCTGTTGCCGACCAAGGGGCTGACCCTGCCGCTGATGAGCTTCGGTGGCTCGGGCATCCTCGCCAACTGCGTCGCGCTCGCCATCCTGCTCCGGGTCGATTGGGAAAACCGGCAATTGATGCGCGGAGGCAAACTATGAAGCGCCTGCTGCATAGGCATCAATTGCCGGTTTCGGCGGAGGCAAACCAGGCGCAGCCCGCGTTTAGCGCGCAGCGCGTCCCTAGCCAAAACGTAAAGTTGATGCGTGGAGGCAAGCTATGAGCCGGACGCTTCTCGTGATGGCGGGCGGGACCGGTGGCCACATTTTCCCGGCACTTGCAGTGGCCGAGAAAATGCGCGCACGCGGCTGGAATGTCTGCTGGTTGGGCAACCCGGACGGCATGGAAGCGCGTCTGGTGCCGCAACACGGCTTCGAGATGGTCTGGGTGAAGTTCGCCGCGCTGCGTGGCAAGGGTCTGCTGCGCAAGCTGCTGCTGCCGCTCAACCTGTTGCGAGGATTCTGGCAGGCGCGGAAGGCAATCAGCAAGGTCCGGCCCGACGTCGTGCTCGGCATGGGCGGCTACATCACCTTCCCGGGTGGGATGATGGCTTCCCTGCTCGGCAAGCCGCTGGTCGTGCACGAGCAGAATTCCATCGCCGGCCTCGCCAACCGGGTGCTGGCCGGCGTGGCCGACCGCATCCTGACCGGCTTCCCGGACGTGTTCAAAAAAGGTAGGTGGGTGGGCAATCCGGTACGGCCGGAGATCGCGAAAATTGCCCCGCCGGCCGAGCGCTTTGCCGGACGAAGCGGTGCCCTGCACCTGCTGGTCATCGGCGGCAGTCTCGGCGCCCAGGCGCTCAATGAAATCGTGCCGCAGGGAATGGCCCTACTCGGTGAAAACGAGTTGCCGCAGATCGTGCATCAGGCCGGCGAGAAGCATATCGCTGCGCTGCAGGCCGGATACGCTGCGGTCGGCGTTCCGGCGCACTGTGTCTCGTTCATCGAGGATATGGCAGGCGCCTACGAATGGGCGGATCTGGTGATCTGCCGTTCCGGCGCCTTGACCGTAGCCGAACTGGCGGCGGCCGGAGTGGCCAGCATCCTGGTTCCCTTCCCACATGCGGTCGACGATCACCAGACTGGCAATGCCCGGTTCCTGGTCAATGTCGGTGGCGCTTTCCTGCTGCCGCAGGCCGAACTGACCCCGGAGGCGATTGCGCTGATCCGCAACTACAGCCGCGGTCAACTGCTGGAAATGGCCGAAAAGGCGCGTGGCCTGGCCCGGCCTGACGCCGCGGACGAAACGGCGGATATTTGCGCGGAGATGGCGAAATGAAACACAAGGTCAAACATATCCATTTCGTCGGCGTCGGCGGTTCGGGCATGAGCGGCATCGCCGAGGTTCTTGCCCACCTCGACTACACGGTCAGTGGTTCGGACCTCGCGGCAAGCGCGACCACGCGCCGCCTCGAAGCCGAGGGCGTCAGGGTGATGATCGGCCACGCCGCAGAAAATACGGAGGGGGCCGATGCCGTCGTTGTGTCGACCGCCGTCAAGGCCGACAATCCGGAAGTCGTCGCCGCCCGTGAGCGGCATATCCCGGTCGTCCCGCGCGCCCAGATGCTGGCCGAACTGATGCGCCTCAAGCAGGGCATCGCGATCGCCGGCACGCATGGCAAGACCACCACAACCAGCCTGGTGACCAGCATCCTGGCCGAAGGCGGCATCGACCCGACGTTCGTCATCGGCGGCCGCCTGAACGCGGCCGGCGCCAACGCGCGGCTCGGGCAGGGCGATTTCCTGGTCGCCGAGGCCGACGAGTCGGATGCATCGTTCCTCTACCTGTCGCCGGTCATTTCGGTGGTCACCAACATCGATGCCGACCATATGGAAACCTACGGCCATGATTTTGAGCGCCTGAAGGGGGCCTTCGTCGACTTCCTCAACCGGCTGCCGTTCTACGGGGTTGCGGTTCTATGCGGCGACGACCCGAACGTACGCGCAATCATGCCGCAGGTTCCCAAGCAGATCGTCACCTACGGGCTGACCCCAAATTGCAATTTCTACGCCGAGAACATCGTCGCCGCCGACGGCCGGATGCGCTTCGACTGTGTCCGCGTCAACGGGTCGGTGACCCGGCTGTCGATTACGCTCAACCTGCCCGGGCTGCACAATGTCCTGAATGCGCTGGCCGCCATCGCCGTCGCCACCGAGGTGCAGGTCCCCGACGCCGCGATCGTCAGGGCGCTCGCCGAATTCAAGGGCGTCGGCCGCCGCTTCCAGCGCTATGGCGAGGTCCCCTTGCCGGCCGGCGGCAGTTTCACGCTGGTTGATGACTACGGCCACCATCCGGTAGAGATGGCTGCAACCCTCGCCGCCGCCCGCGGCGCCTTCCCCGGCCGGCGTCTGGTGCTGGCCTTCCAGCCGCACCGCTTCACGCGGACCAGGGATTGCTTCGAGGATTTCGTCAAGGTGTTGTCCACGGTAGACGCCTTGCTGCTGGCCGAAATCTATGCGGCCGGCGAGGTGCCGATCGTTGCTGCCGACGGCCGCTCGCTGGCGCGCGCGCTGCGCGTGGCGGGCAAGGTGGAGCCGGTCTTTGTCGAGGATATCGCGGCAATGCCGCAGATGATTCTGGATGTCGCCCGTGACGGTGATGTGGTGTTGACCATGGGTGCCGGTTCGATCGGCGCGGTGCCCGCAAAAGTGGCGGATCAGAAATGAGTGATTTCGGCAAGGTCGCGGTCCTGTTCGGCGGCACCTCCGCCGAGCGCGAGGTTTCCCTCAACAGCGGCTCGCGCGTGCTGGCCGCGC
>ERZ724516.378-NODE-378-length-27842-cov-24.607226_pt1 | contig 27842 bp, 22 predicted proteins | sample MGYA00376049_ERZ724516 | MGnify/ENA primary metagenome ERZ724516 (study PRJEB28724, sample SAMN07190886) | activated sludge metagenome | isolation source: activated sludge of sewage treatment plant in Hong Hong | place: USA: Christiansburg, Virginia | collected... | reverse complement strand
GGAGTACGGCGAGCTCGACAGTGACTACGTCTTCGTCAATCTGTGGGGTGGGCGCGTCGGTTCACCGCTGAAGTACGCGGCGGTGTACGACTTGGTCCGGCGGCTGCGTGCCCGGACCGGGATCGACTTCGACCCGCACTGGCTGCGGCACACGTACGCGACCGGGCTGTTGCGCTCCGATGTGCCGGTCGAGGTCGTCTCCTCACTGCTGGGGCACGCGTCGGTGGCCACGACCTCGAGCACGTACGCGCACCTGACCGTGGCCGACACCCGGGCCGCGCTCACCCGTGCCGGTGTGCTGACCGAGGACGTGTCGTGACCTCGGCTATCGTGCTGCCGCTACGCACCGGCCGCGGCAGCGAGGCAGCGTGGACGGCTCGGGTCCGCACGGCGCTGCGGCCGGAGTTCGCGGCCGACCGGATCGTGGTCGGCGTGAACGACCCGGCCTACTCCGCGGGGCCATGCCTGGTCGAAGGCTGTCAGCGGCTGGCCCGCGGGCACGGGATGTGCGCCGGGCACCACCACCGGTGGGCCAAGGCGGGCCGGCCCGATGTGGACGAGTTCGTTGCGAGCACCGATCCGGGCTGGGCACGTCAGCGCCCGAACCGGGCCTGCCGGGTCGAGGCGTGCGGGTACGGGGTAGCACGAAAAGGTCTGTGCCAGTTACATGCTCAAGGGTGGGAACGTTCCGGGCGCCCCGACTTCGAGCAGTGGCTCGCCGCGGGGCCACCGCCGATCAAGGCGCCGGTCGCCGAGGCGTGCCACGTCCCGGGATGCTTGTTGTGGCCGCAAGCGGCCGGGCCGTTATGTCACGCCCACCACAGCACGTGGCGCGCGAACGGGCGCCCGGACCCGGTGGTGTTCGCTCGTGAGTTCGCCGCGCTCCGGGTTCCCTCGGACCAGGTGATCGTCCTGGCCCGGCTGCCTGAGCCGCTGCGCTGGGAGCTGGCCTACGTCATCCAGTGTCGGCACGACGAGCGTGCCAGCCGGACACCTCCGGAGGTCGTAGGGCGCCTCGTGTCGTTCCTGCTCGAGGCCGACGTTCCCAGCCTGCGCGACGGGGACGAGCGGTCCTGGCGTAAGGCGTTCACCGCGTCCGGGCGACGCGACAGCAACGGCCGTGGCCTGCTCGTGTACGCCCATCAACGGGTCGCCGACCTCGCCGCCGGCAGCGGCTGGGTGGCCGAGTACCCGCGCGAGGTATGGCAGCTGCGCCGGCTCGGCTATCCCGGCAACCTCACCCTCGACTTCACCCGGATCGCCCAGCCGTGGCTGCGTGAGGCGACCAAACGGTGGACCCGGCAACGGCTGGCCACCGGTGTCGGGCTCGAGGCCGTCCGCCGCGGCCTGACCGCGGTGACCCGGCTCGCCGGCTACCTGCAGCAGGCACGGATCGACGCTCCGCAGGCGCTCACCCGGGTCGTGCTCGAGGGCTACTTGGCCGACCTTTCCACCGGCGTCCCAACCGCCCACCGACGCCAGGTCCACATCGGGCAGCTGCGCGGCTTCCTCGAGGCCGTCCGGCAGCGGGGCTGGGCGCCGCTGCACCCGACCGCGGCCCTGTTCACCGACGACAACCCGCCCCGCCCGCAGCGCGGGCCGCGCGCGGTGGCCGAGCATGTGATGGCCCAGCTCGAGGCGCCGACCGCGATCGCGGCCTGGTCCGACCCTGCCGGGGCGGTGATCACCCTGATCCTGATCCGCTGCGGGCTGCGCGTCGGCGACGCGACCAGGCTGTCCTACGACTGCCTGGTCACCGACCCCAAAGGCGCGCCCTACCTGCGCTACGTCAACCACAAGATGAACCGTGAGGCCCTCGTCCCCCTCGACGAGGAACTGCACACCCTGATTCGTGCCCAACAGGCACGCCTCACCGCCGAGGCCACCGCGCCGCCGGTGCTGTTCCCGCGGCCGACGAAGAACCCCGACCGGGCCATCCCGCTGAGCACCTCCACCTACCGGGCCGCGTTGTATCGGTGGCTCGAATCCCTCGACGTACGAGACGAACACGCCCATCGCGTGCACTTGACCCCGCACCAGTGGAGGCACACCCTGGGCACTCGACTGATCAACCGGGACGTGCCCCAAGAGGTCGTGCGCCGCATCCTGGACCACGACTCGTCACAGATGACGGCCCACTACGCCAGGCTGCACGACGACACCGTCCGCCGGCACTGGGACGCCGCCCGCAAGGTCGACATCACCGGCGCCGCCATCCCCAGCGAACCGGGCAGCCCGCTGGCCGACGCCGCCTGGACCGGTCACCGCCTCGCCGCCGCGACCCAGGCACTGCCCAACGGGCACTGCGCCCTGCCGATCCACAAGGCATGTCCCCACGCCAACGCGTGCCTGACCTGCCCGATGTTCCTGACCACCGCGACCCACCTGCCCGCTCACCGCGAGCACCGCGCCCAGGTCATCGAACTGATCACCCGCGCCGAGGCCCAAGGCCGGACCCGAGTGGCCCAGATGAACCAGGACGTGCTGAGCAACCTCGAGTCGATCATCACCGCGCTCGAACACCCCGAGGAGAACGATGAGAGCTGACAACAGCCGCCACCTCGCCAAGGCCGCCCGCTCCCGCGCGGAGCAGACCCGTCGCCGTGCCGTCAGCACCCTGCGGCACCTGGCCACCACCGAGCAGACCATCACGGTCAGCGTGCTCGCGCAGCGCGCCGGGGTATCCCGATCCTGGCTGTACACCCAGGCCGACCTGCTCGCCCAGATCCGCGCGGAACGCCCACGGCGGACGACAGTCCCTGCCGTGCCCGCCCGGCAGGCCGCCAGCGACAGCTCCCTCAGGCAACGCCTGCAACTCGCACACCAAAGGATCGGCGAACTGGAGGCCGACAACCAGCAACTGCGGCACGCCCTCGCCCAAGCCCTCGGCGACCAGCGCGCGCGACACGCCCGAGACCCACTCGAAAACCGCCCCTGACGACGAGCCCGGACACGCCCCCGAACACCCTCGTCCCGGACACGTCCAGCACGAAAAACCGCAGGTCAAGGCACCAGCCCGGCCAGTGGCTCAAGATAACGATCGAACGGCTGAACCGCGAGATCAAGAGACGAGCCCGCGTCGTCGGGATCTTCCCCAACAGCCCGGCGGTGATCCGCCTCGTCGGTGCGGTCTTAGCCGACGCCCACGACGAATGGCAAGTCGCTGACCGCCGCTACCTATCCGAGACCTCCATGGCACTGCTGTACAAGACCAGCGATACTGACACCGCCGCAATCACTAGCGGCCTGTAGCACCGAGGATCCAACCTCAAAGCCCACCACCCGCCGGGGCTCTATCGGCGGGGTCGGGTTCCCGGAGTGTTGGGCACACTCTGGTGTGGCCAGCGCTCCGGAAACACTGGCCCCGGTGGGCGAGGCGTTCTCGCGGACCGTCCGGCGGCCTCGCCGCCCTGGCGACCTGGGAGGATGGCGTGCATGCCTCGCCCCAACCGCCGCCGCGACGAGTCCACACCGTTGGACCTTGAGCGGGCGACCGGGGGAGTCCCCAGACGCGAGGGGTATGCCGGTCAGGAGTGGTTCGTCCGCCCCGTCCGGGGAGCGCGGGCGGACTCCGCAGGCGCGCCGCGGGCCTATCGTTGCCCGGGCTGCCAGCAAGAGGTGGGCGGCCAGGCCCATGTCGTCGTCTGGCCGGCCGACGGGTTGGGTGGCGTCGAGCAGCGCCGGCACTGGCACACGACATGCTGGGCCAACCGGCATACCAGGCCGCCGTTGGGGTCCTATCGCTGAGGTGACCCGCCCTCGCCCTCGCGGGCCGTCAGGGCGTCAGGCACCCGGACCGCGATCGCTCAGGACACCAGCCGCGCGAGGGTCACCGAGTCGCCGTGGGAGCGCATCTCGGCCACCTGGGCGAGGTAGAGCTCCGCGCACGCGATGGCATCGATGAGGCACTCGTGGGCGCGATAGTCGGGCAGGCCGTAGCGCTCGCGGGCGGCCCACAGGCGCAGGGCTAGGCGCATCGGCTCCTGCCCCCACCCGACGATCAACCGGCGATGCAACTCGAGCGTGTCGATCCGGGCGACCGGCAACCGAGTGCCGTAGACCCGCTCGCAGGCAGCCGACAGGAAGCGTTCCTCGATGTCGGTGTAGTGCGCGAGCAGGACCCGGCCGCGCAGGGCCTCCAGCACGACCGGCAGCGCCTCGTCGATCGGGGTCCCGGCGGCCACGGTGTCGTCGGTCAGCCCGTGGATCGCCGCGCTCTGACCGACCTCGACCCCGGCCTGCACGACGAACCGCCGGGCTCCGGACAGGTCGATCGACAACCCGTCGATGGGCACGAAGCCGATCGAGAGCAGGCGGTCGTTCTTGGGGTGCAGGCCGGTCGTCTCGAGGTCGACCGCCAACAACTGCAGGTCACCGACCTCGGTGCGGGGGTCGGGGAAGGGGGTCTGCAGGTAGTCCCGCAACGGCCCCGACGGCGCGCTGCGCAGCGCGCGACGGCGTTGCTTGTCGGCCGAAGGAGTGGCGAACACGCGGGCCCCTAGGAGATGTACGTCGAGGGGTAGCGGTGCGACAGCGACGACTGGGCCGAGCGCACGATGGCGAACGCCTCACGCAGGTGGCGCTTCTCGAATGAGCTCAGGTCGTCGGGGGCCACGAAGTTGTCGGTCTCGCGGTCGGCCCGCACCTGCGCCGCTTGGTGGCGCAGCCGCACATAGGAGATGAACTCGAACGCGTCGTGCAGGTCCTGGCCGCGCTCGGCACTCAGCGCACCGGAGTCGACGGCGGCCGCGATCCGGGTCTGGGTGTTGACCGCCCGCGACCCCACTGACAGGGCCAGCACGCGGGCGATCTCGACGATCGCGCCCACGCCGCCCCGCTTGATGTCGAGAGTGGCCCGGTTGGCACCGTGCTTCTCCAGCACGAAGCCACGGAAGAAGCCCAACGGGGGCTCGTTCTCGGTGGCCCGCTTCGTGAGATGGGCCAGGAAGAGCTTGGCCGCCGGAGCCTGCTTGAGGAAGTGCTTGCGCAACTTCTGGAACAGCCTCGGGTCGCCATAGACGGGCCGCATGTCGAAGAAGATGCTCGCTCGGAGGATGGCGTCGGGCACCGGCTCGGTCAGCCAGGTGGTGAACTCGGCTCGCCACTGCGAGAGCGGGACCCGCCAGCGCGGGTTGGTCGCCATGACGTCTCCCGGGCACCGGGGGTAGCCGCACTCGACGAGGGCATCGCACACGAAGGTCGCCAGCGCCTCGAAGTATGCCGCGTGCTCGGGTTGGACGTCGTTGTCCAGGATGAGGGCGTTGTCCTGGTCGGCCGCCAGGGCCTGCTCCTGGCGGGCCCGCGAGCCCAGCGAGACCCAGCAGTAGGGGACCGGCGGTGGGCCGAGGTGTTCCTCGGCCAGGCCGAGGAGCCGGCGTTCGACCGCGTCGCCGACGGCGGTGACGATCCGCCCGATGTCCTCGGCCGACGCGTCCTGGGTGACGAGCAACTCGACCACCGGCGCCAGCCGTTTGCTGACCTCGGCCACCGCCGCGACATCGGTCGCCTGGGTGATGTCACCCACGAGGTAGATGGGGTTGGTCTGTTCCAAGCGCATGAGGTCGGTGGTGGTGACGACGCCTTCGGGCGTGCCGTCGCAGCCGAGGATCGGCAGATGGTGGATGTTGCGGCTGGTCATCTCCATGAGGATCTGGAACGCCAACGCGTCGGCCGATCCGGTGGCGGGGTCCGCCGACATCACCTGGCTCACCGGCAGGCTGGTGTCGACGCCGGCCGCGACGACGCGGTTGCGCAGGTCGCGGTCCGTGACGATGCCGACGAGCTTGCCCTCGTCCATGACGAGCAGGCAGGAGACCCGCCGCTCACTCATGACGGATGCCGCCGCGCGGATCGACTCCGACGCCTCCACGGACACCGCCGGCCGGGTGATGATGTCGGTGACCTTCGTCTTGAGGATCGCGCCACCTGAGCTCGTCACGTGCAACGAGGCGACGGCGCCGCGCATCCGGCTGGTCCGCTGGATGTCGAAGTAGTTGCCGATGATCGGGTAGGCGGCGGCGAGGTCGTGGAAGGTCTCGGCATCCATCACCAGGCACAGGGTGTCCTCGAGGGCGACCACCTCGAAGTTGGCCGGATTCCCCTGCACGAGCGTGTAGGAGCCGAAGGACGTGCCCGTCTCGCCGCGGTCCATGAACCCGCCATGCATGTCGTGCAACTCCACGGCCCCGGAGCGCACGACATAGAGGTGATGGTTGTCCTCGCCGCGGGAGATGATCCGCGTCCCGCGGCGGAAGTACTCGATCTTCAGCGTCGTGGCGACGCGTTCGAGTTGCTGGAGCGGCAGGTCATCGAAGGGGTGATGTGCCGCGAGGAAATCGCGGACCTCGGCGAGCTCGACCTCCACGGACATGGCGTCATCCTGTCAGCCGGGCCCCGCACGACGAGGCCGTCGAGCGGCGGCTGGGCGCAGTGTGCGGCGAGCGTGCCACCGGGGCCGACGAGCGGTCGCGATCAGTGGCGCTGCTGGCGAGGGACGAGGACCTCTTCGTAGAGCAGCAAGAGGCCGGCGGCGGTCGGGATCGCCAACAGGGCTCCCAACACCCCAGCCAGGGTGCCGCCGGCGAGGGCAGCCACGACCGTCACCACACCGGGCACCGAGACGGTTCGGCGCATCATCCGTGGCGCCACCACATAGTTCTCGATCTGCTGATAGACGACGAAATACACGACCGCGATGAGCGCCTTCGTCGGGTCCACGAAGAGTGCGACGAGCGCCACCACGATGGCGCCCAACGTGGCGCCGACCATGGGGATGAGACCCAGCAGGCCGACCGTGACAGCCAGCACCGCGGCATACGGGATGCCGAGGATCTTCATCATGACGTACGAGCAGCACGCGTTGATGGTGGCCACGAGCACCTGCCCGATGGCGTAGGACCCCACCCGCCGCATCATCGCCTCGGCGAGTGACTCCACCCGCGCGCGTCGGCTGGCCGGGACCATCGCGTATGCCGCGTGCTTGATCGTCGGGAGCGACGCGAGGAAGTAGAGGGTGAGGACCAGAACGGTGACCGTCGAGAAGACTCCCGAGACGACAGCCATCCCGGCCCCGAGCACGCCGCCCACGGCCTGGGACATGAAGGCGCCATCGGTGAGCCGGCGGTTGATCTCGTCGCGGACCTTGTCCAGGAAGTGGTAGGTCGCGTCGAGCTCCTGCAGGCGCGGGTCGGCGAGCAGGTTGTCGAGGTAGCGGGGAGCATGGCGGGCCAGATCGCCACCCTGCTGGACGACCGGCGGCACGACGACGAGACCGATCAAGCCCACGACGAGCACGACCAGCCCCGCCACGATGGCCACGGCACGTCCCCGGCGCACCCCCGCGGCCACGAGACGCTCGACGAGCGGGTTGAGTGCCAGGGCGAGGAAGAGGGCGACGACGAGGAGGGTGAGCACGGTGTCGAGGGTGGCCAGCATCTGCCAGAGCCCGTAGGCGATCAGCACCCCCAGGCCCCCGACGAGCCCGAGGTAGAAGGGGGACGACCGGTTGAGCGGACTGCCAGCGGGCGGATGGGCCGAACCGGGTGTTGGCGGCGCCGGGGTTGGCGCAGGGATCACTGATCCCTCACCCGCCCCGTCCTCGGCCGCGCTCTCGGATTCCTCCGTCAGTTGGGCGCGCTGTCGTTGCCGGAAGTCCAGCCAACGCTGCCACACCGAGCCGGTGTCGCCCATCACCCACCTCCACACGCCGACGACACATCCACGATCGTCGAGCCTAAGGGAGTCGGGTCCCGCAGGGGCGGCGGCGCGGCATACCCGGTCGGTATGCCGCGCCGAGACGCTCGTCCGCTACGCGCCTGCGCGCGCAGCGCCGGGTCACTCCGGGAGCAACTCGCTGTCGGTCGCGTGGGGGAGGATCCGGGGCGTCGTGTGGGCGTCACCGTCGGGCAGGGTCGGGTGCGGCATGGCCACCGGCTCGGGTGCGGTGATGCCTTGACCGAAGTCCGTGGCGCCGACGAGGACCGCCATGTTTCCGTGCGGGTGCTTGTTGCGGTACATGAGGTCGTGGGCCAGGGGGATCTCGTCGTAGGTGAAGGCCTGCGACAGGCACGGGTCGAGCTGCCCGGCCAACGCCAACTGGTTCATCTGGTTGGCTTGAACGGAGTTGGCGAAGTGCGAGCCTTGCAGGCGCTTCTGGCGCATCCACAGGTAGCGCAGATCGACGGTCGCGTTGTAGCCCGTGGTGCCCGCGCAGACGACGACCATGCCGCCGGTGTCGCAGACGAAGATTGAGCTGGGAATCGTGCTCTCGCCCGGGTGCTCGAAGACGATGTTCGGTGCGCGCCGCTCGCCCAGGACGTCCCAGATCGCCGAACCGAACTTGCGCGCACCCTTGAGCCAGGTCCCGTATGCCGCGTCGTCCTTCCAGTGGGGCAGCATCCCCCAGTGGTCGAAGTCGTTGCGGTTGATGCAGCCCTTGGCGCCGAGCTTCATGCAGTAGTCGAACTTGTCCTCGCCCGAAACCACAGCAATGGGTATGCCGCCGGCCGCCTTGACGATCTGAATCGCCATCGAGCCAAGGCCGCCCGCGCCACCCCAGATGAGGGCGACGTCGCCTTCCTTGACGGCGTTCTCGCCCCAGCCGTGCAGCATCCGCCACGCTGTCGCTGCGACGAGGGTGTAGGCCGAGGCGGCTTCCCAGGTCAGGTGTGTGGGCTTGGGCATGCACTGCTGGCCCTGGACCTTGGTGAACTGGGCGAAGCTGCCGTAGTTGGTTTCGTAGCCCCAGATCCGGAAGCTCGGCGAATACATCGGGTCGCCGCCGCGCTGGACCGTGGGGCAGTCGCGGTCCCACTTGCCGCAGTGCATGACGACCTCGTCGCCGACCTTGACGTTGGTGACGTCCTTGCCGACGGCATACACGATGCCCGAGGCGTCGCTGCCGCCGATGTGGAAGCGCTCCGGCTCGCCTGCCTTGTTGCGGGCGCCGACGACGTCGACCGGGATGCCGAGGCCGGCCCACACGTTGTTGTAGTTGATGCCGGCTGCCATGACGTAGACGAGCACCTCGTCGTCGGCGATCGTCGGGACATCGACGACCTCCTTCTGGAAGGCCTCCAGCGGCGGGCCGAAGCGCTCAGGGCGGATCAGCCAGGCATGCATCTTCGCGGGGATCTCGCCCAGGGGAGGCTGCTCGCCCAGGTCGTAGAGTTCCTTGGTCATCGTGGGTCCTCTCTGCAAAGGCGGGCCGCCCGCGGGCTGAGCGGCCAGCGCTGGAGATCGACGACGCGCCAACTTTTCTGGCGCTCTTCGCTCGACCGTACTCGCAAGCCGAAGGCCTGCTATTGGGCACAACCCGTGACGTTGCCCACCTGAGAAGCGTGGCGGCGCAGCACCGGGTCGGGTGGTGAGCGACCGTCAGTGATGGGGCGTATCGGTGGCGGGCTCGACGAGCTCGACGAGCACCCCGCCGGCGTCCTTGGGGTGGATGAAGTTGACCCGGCTGTCGCTCGTCCCACGCTTGGGGACGTCGTAGAGCAGCCGCACACCGCGCTCGCGCAGGGTGGCGCAGACGGCGTCGATGTCCTCGACCCGGTAGGCCATCTGCTGGATCCCCGGGCCGGAGCGCGTGAGGAACTTGCCGATCGGCGACTCCGGCGACAAGGGGGCGAGTAGTTGGATGCACGACCCCGAGTGCCCGACGGCCATCATCGCCTCGCGCACCCCCTGCTCCACGTTGGTCTCCTCGTGCAGCAGGGCCATGCCGTAGGTGTCGCGGTAGAAGGCGATGGCCGCATCGAGGTCGGCGACGGCAATGCCCACGTGGTCGATCATCGTGAAGAGGGGGGCGTCCATACCTCTGAGCCTATGGCCGCGGCATACCGTCGGGCACGCCGGAACGGCCTCGAAGAGGGAGGTGTGACGGCCTTCATGCTGCCGCCGACCCGCCTGCGGATACCGCAGTTGAATCACTCTCAGACAACGAAAATCGACAGTCTCGGCAAGAGTTCCAGTCGAATCCTCGGAAAACTCTGGCGCTCACCCGGTCTGGCCGTCTACCGTCCGACCCGAGCCTGTGCCGCAGGAGGGAACGCTCAGGCCCCGGACCCTGGGGTGGGGGATTCGCGCGGCATACCGGAGGGCCGACCGCCCACCGGTATGCCGCGCGGTCGCACCTGTGTGTGTGGTGCGTCCCACCAGTGCTCCCCGGGTCCACCGTCACTCCCCGCGGATACAGTGATCGATATCTGACGTCTCTCGCTCCTGATCGCCCCCTGGAGGCTGCGCTATGAGCTCGAACACCTCTGTCATCGTCGCTGGTGCCCGCACCGGCATGGGCCGGCTGCTCGGCTCGCTCAAGGACTTCTCGGCGACCGACCTGGGCGGCATCGCCATTAAGGGCGCCCTGGAAAAGTCCGGCATCACGGGTGACCAGGTCGACTACGTCATCATGGGCCACGTCCTGCAGGCCGGCTGCGGCCAGGTGACGGCGCGCCAGGCGGCGGTCAAGGGCGGCATCCCCATGGACGTCCCGTCGATCACGATCAACAAGGTCTGCCTGTCGGGCATCAACGCCATCGCCACGGCCGACCAGCTCATCCGCTCGGGTGAGTGCGAGATCGTCGTCGCTGGCGGCATGGAGTCGATGACCAATGCGCCCCACCTGCTGGAGAAGAGCCGCGAGGGCTTCAAGTACGGCACGGTCAAGATGCGCGACCACATGGACTACGACGCCCTGTGGGACGTCTACACCGACCAGGGCATGGGCAACCTCACCGAGTCGGCCAACAGCGGCGACCGCGAGTTCACCCGCGAAGAGCAGGACGCCTTCTCCGCACGCAGCCACGAGTTGGCCGCCAAGGCATGGAAGGACGGCCTGTTCGACGACGAGGTCGTCCCCGTGATGATCCCGCAGCGCAAGGGCGACCCGATCGAGTTCAAGGCCGACGAGGGCGTGCGCGCCGCGACGACGGCCGAGAGCCTTGCCGGGCTGCGGCCGGCCTTCCGCAAGGACGGCACGATCACCGCGGGCAGCGCCTCGCAGATCTCCGACGGGGCCGCTGCGGTCGTCGTCATGAGCAAGGCGAAGGCCGAGGCTCTCGGGTTGACCTGGCTGGCCGAGATCGGCGCTGCCGGCTATGTCGCCGGCCCCGACTCGACGCTGCAGTCCCAGCCCGCCCACGCGATCGTCAAGGCGTGCGCCAAGGAGGGCATCACGCCCGCCGACCTCGACCTGCTCGAGCTCAACGAGGCCTTCGCGGCCGTCGGTCTGGCCTCCACCAAGGAGCTGGGCGTCGACCCCGACAAGGTCAACGTCAACGGCGGCGCCATCGCCATGGGCCACCCGGTCGGCATGTCGGGCGCCCGGATCGTCTTGCACTTGGCCAACGAGCTCAAGCGTCGCGGCGGCGGCGTCGGTGCGGCTGCCCTCTGCGGCGGCGGCGGCCAGGGCGACGCGCTCATCGTGCGGGTCCCGAAGGCCTGATCTTCTCCCGGGGGAACCGCACGGCGTGCTCCCGGGTTGTCATCGTGTATGCCGCGCGGCTGCCCGACCCCCTGCGGGCACCGCGCGGCATACCCTGTCGGTCGCCGTGTCCTTCACCCCGCCCCGAGAGGTTGGTATGCCGCCCCGCCCGGTCGATGTCGCCGCACTGGTCACCGCTGCCCGAGCCGGGTCACCCCGCGCCGTCGCGCGCCTGATCTCGTTGGTCGAGGATGCCCATCCCGCGCTGCGTGAGGTGATGGCGGCGCTGGCCCCTCACACGGGCAAGGCTCACGTCATCGGTCTCACCGGCTCGCCCGGGGTCGGCAAGTCGACCTCGACGAGCGCGTTGGTGGCGGCGTTCCGGGCCCGCGGCAAGCGGGTGGGGATCCTCGCGGTCGACCCGTCCTCGCCGTTCTCCGGTGGCGCGCTGCTCGGTGACCGGGTGCGGATGCAGGAGCACGCGCTCGACCCCGAGGTCTACATCCGCTCGATGGCTTCTCGCGGGCACCTTGGTGGGCTGGCGTGGACCACACCGCAAGCGATCCGGGTGCTCGACGCAGCCGGCTGCGAGGTTGTGCTCGTCGAGACCGTCGGCGTCGGGCAGTCCGAGGTCGAGATTGCCGGCCTGGCCGACACGACGATCGTCCTGCTCGCCCCAGGGATGGGCGACGGCATTCAGGCCGCCAAGGCGGGGATCCTCGAGATCGGCGACGTGTTCGTGGTCAACAAGGCCGACCGCGACGGGGCCGACGCGACGGTGCGCGACCTGCGGCACATGATCTCTCTCGGCGACCGCACCGAGCCGGGCCTGTGGCGGCCGCCGGTGTGCAAGACCGTCGCCTCGCGCGGCGAGGGGCTGGACGAGGTCATGGAGGCCATCGACAAGCACGAGGCCTGGCTCGATGCGACGGGCACGCGGCATACCCGTCGGTTGCGGCGGGCGTCCGATGAGATCGAGGCGATCGCGCTGGCGGCGCTGCGGGCCCGGATGGGTGACCTCCGGGCCGGGCACGGCATCGCCGAACACGCCGCCGCTGTGGTGGCTGGCACGACCGACCCGTATGCCGCCGCCGACGATGTCGTGGCCCACCTCGCCTGAGCTTTCGGCTCGTTTGGCTGGTTCCACCCGAGTGAGTGCGTGACGGAGTGCGATCGACGGGGTGATCACCCCCTCGATCGCACTCCGTCACGCACTCGCGTCGCCTGCAGGCATGGGCGCGTGGCCATCACGCACTCGCGCGTCGCCGTCAGGACGCTGCGGCGAGTTCATTCGCGATGGCGAGGCATCGGCTCTGCATCTCGGAGGTCTGCCGGTTGGCGGTTGCCGTGTCGGCGCTGCGGAAGGCGTTCATGACGTCGGCGGGGAACATCTCTCCGAGATCTGTCCTGCCGTCGGCGCCGTCCCGCGGCGTGCGCCAATCGCGCACGGCGCCGGACGCGGGGTCGATGGTCATGGCGATCGACGACGCGCTCCCGGAGATGCTGTACGCCCCTGGCCCTGTCCCCATGACCTCCAGGCAGAGGAACCGCGCAAAGAGGTGATTGTCCCGGCGGGGAACGATCGGCGCGAAGGCACAGGCCAGGCGGCCATCGTGTGGGGTGGCGCCGAACCGCCTGACGACCTCGGGGTCCGTGCGCAGGAACGCCTCGACGGCGAGCTGTGCAGGGTCGAGGAGCGGCGTCGTTGAGGCTGGCGAGGTCTCTAAACCACCGAGGGGCGAGGGTGAGGTTGAGGCGCTCGACGGCTGTAGCGTCGCGGGTCCCGCGCAGGCTGACAGCGCGGCAATCGCAGTCAATATCAGGATGTTTCGCAATGTGCCCACGTCTCATAGACGCATCCGGTCGCCTTGACGTTGACCGCGCGCGAAGGCGCCAGCGCGGCCCGCTCGGAGGGGGTTGGGGCCGGCCCGCAGCGGGGAAGGTGGGTGTGCTGGCAGGATGGGGGTGTCCGGCGGGGAGGCCGGGAGCCGGACGGACGGCATACCCTCTCGTCCCCACCTAGAGACTTGTGAAGGCACTGATGCAGATCTGGCCCGGAAAGCCCTACCCCTTGGGGGCGACCTACGGCGGTTCGGGGGTCAACTTCGCGCTGTTCTCCGAGGTCGCCGAGCGCGTCGAGTTGTGTCTCATCTCCGACGACGGCACCGAGACTCGCGTCGAGATGCCCGAACACGATGCCTTCGTGTGGCACGTGTACCTGCCGACGATCCAGCCCGGTCAGCGCTACGGCTACCGCGTCCACGGCCCCTACGACCCCGCGAAGGGTCACCGGTGCAACCCGGACAAGCTCTTGCTCGACCCCTACGCCACGGCGATCGACGGGGAGATGCAGGGCAGCCAGGCGCTGTTCGGCTACTCCTTCGGCGACCCGGCGTTGGGCCTGTCGAGCGTCCCCAACGCCGTCGACTCCCTCGGCCACACGATGTACTCCGTCGTGACCAACCCGTTCTTCGACTGGGGCAAGGACCGCCCGCCGGGGCACGCCTATCACGACTCGGTCATCTATGAGGCGCACGTCAAGGGGCTGACGATGCTGCACCCCGACGTGCCCAAGGAGATCCGCGGGACGTATGCCGGCATCGGCCACCCCGCGACGATCGAGCACCTGCGCCGCCTCGGGGTGACGGCGATCGAGCTCATGCCGGTGCACCAGTTCGTCCAGGATTTCACGTTGCTGGACAAGGGATTACGCAACTACTGGGGCTACAACACCATCGGCTTCCTCGCCCCTCACAACGGGTATGCCGCCTACGGCACCCGCGGGCAGCAGGTGCTGGAGTTCAAGACGATGGTCAAGGCGCTGCACGAGGCCGACATCGAGGTGATCCTCGACGTCGTCTACAACCACACCGCCGAGGGCAACCACCTGGGCCCGACGTTGGCCTTCCGGGGGATCGACAACGACAACTATTACCGACTGGTCGGCGGCGACCTCGCGCACTACTACGACACAACGGGCACCGGGAACAGCCTGCTCATGCGCAGCCCGCACGTCCTGCAACTCATCATGGACTCGCTGCGCTACTGGGTGACCGAGATGCACGTCGACGGGTTCCGGTTCGACCTCGCGGCGACGTTGGCGCGGCAGTTCCACGAGGTCGACAAGCTCTCGGCGTTCTTCGACCTCATCCAGCAGGACCCGATCGTCAGCCAGGTCAAGCTCATCGCCGAGCCGTGGGACCTCGGCGACGGTGGTTACCAGGTGGGTGGCTTCCCGCCGCTGTGGACCGAGTGGAACGGCAAGTTCCGCGACACCGTTCGCGACTTCTGGCGTGGTGAGGCGGCGACCCTGGGGGAGTTCGCCTCGCGGTTCACCGGGTCGTCTGACCTCTATGCCCACTCCGGTCGTCGGCCGGTCGCGTCGGTCAACTTCGTCGTTGCGCACGACGGCTTCACCATGCGGGACCTGGTGTCCTACAACGACAAGCACAACGACGCCAATGGCGAGGGCAATCGCGACGGAGAGAGCCACAACCGTTCGTGGAACTGCGGTGTCGAAGGGCCGACGACCGACCCGGCGGTTCGTGCGCTGCGCCAGCGTCAGCAACGCAACCTGTTGACGACCCTGTTGCTCGCGCAGGGCGTGCCGATGATCGCTCACGGCGACGAATTCGGTCGCACTCAGCAAGGCAACAACAACGTCTATTGCCAGGACAACGAATTGGCCTGGGTCGATTGGACCTTGGACGCCGATCAGGAGTCTCTGCTCGACTTCACCCGACACGTCATGCGGTTGCGGGCCGAGCACCCGGTCTTCCGCAGGCGCCGATTCTTCGCTGGGAGTGCCGATCACGGCGGCGAGAGCGACCTCGGCGACATCGCCTGGTTCGAGCCCGACGGCGAGCACATGGATGAGGAGGCCTGGGCCAACGGCTATGCCAAGAGCCTCATGGTGTTCCTCAACGGCCGGGCCATCCGCGAGACCGACTCGCGCGGCGGAGCGATCCGGGACGACTCGTTCCTCGTGCTGTTCAACGCCCACTATGAGCCCATCGACTTCGTCATCCCGGAGGCGTCCTACGGCCGCAAGTGGTTCGTCGAGATCAACACCGCTGGCGACGTAGAGGACGCCAAGCCCACTGTGGCGAGCGTTGCCGCGACCTCGGGGGTTCTCGTCCCGGGGGCGACCGTCACCGTCCAGGCCCGCAGCATCATCGTCGTTGGCTGTCCCCTCGACGACGAGGCCTGATCGCTCAGCACCCTGCTTCGGAGTTTCGCGACGTCGGGCGGTGATGGTGCGATGCCGAAATCGGGGTGCACGGGCGGCGCGCTCGCACCTACGGTGGGCGGGTGGCCATCACCCCCATCGACCTCGCCGATGACGCGCTCATGTCCCGCACGTATGCCGTGGTCTCGGCAGTGCGCGTCTTCGAGCGACCCCACGTCGTGAGTTCACCCGAAGCGTCCGCGATCGGCGATCTGCGGCACGTCGACGAGGGGGAGAGCACCCACCTGTGGGGGATCTGGGAGGGCGATGCGCTCGTCGGTGTCATCACGGCGTGGCTGCCCTTGAGCGACAACACCGACACCGTCTGGATGGAGCTCGACGTGCATCCGGGCCACCGCCGGCGGGGCCACGGCACCCGGGCGATCGAGACGGTAGTCGGCTTCGCCCGAGCCAACGACCGCACCCGAATCGTCACCGAGGCCCACTACCCCGTCGACCGTGCCGACGACCACCCGTATCGACTCTTCGCCGAGCACAACGGATTCCGGCTCGGCAACACCGAGATGATCCGACGGCTCACCCTGCCGGTCGACCCGCACCTGCTGGCCCGGCTCGGCGACGGTGCGCGGGCGGCATACCAGGGGCGTTATCGGGTGGAGGCGTTTACGGAGGTGCCGCGCGCGCTGTGGCCCTCGCTGTGCGAGTGCATGAACCGGGTGGGGACCGATGCCCCGACCGGCGAGATCGACTGGGAGCCCGAGACGCTGACCCCGGAGCGCTACGGGGGATACATGGAATTGGACCGCGCGACGGGGCGGGTGCGGTTGACCGCAGTCGCCATCGACGAGGCAAGTGGCGAGGTCGTGGCCTTCAGCGAGTTGGCCCTCCCGCCCACGATCACTCGGGCCCAACAGTGGGGCACGCTCGTGCGGGCCGACCATCGCGGTCATCGTCTGGGCATGGCCGTCAAGGTTGCCAATCTTGTTTCGCTGCAGGAGCTTTACCCCGAGCGTGCCGATGTCACGACCGGCAACGCCAACGACAACGAGTGGATGGTGTCGATCAACGAACAGCTGGGGTTCCGGCCGCTGGAGCTGTGCCCGGCGTTCTATCGGACGCTCGACCCCGTCTGATCCGGCCACTCCGCCAGCCCCACGGGCGCGCGACCCGGCATACGGTGGGGGCATGCTCGTCGCCTTCTCCGTCGCCCCGTCCGCTCCCGACCACGACGGCTCCTACAGCCGCGCGATCGCCGACGTCGTCCGACTCGTGCGAGCCTCCGGGCTCCCCCAACGCACCGACTCGATGTTCACCACGATCGAGGGCGAGTGGGACGAGTGCATGGCCGTGGTCAAGGGAGCCGTCGACCTGCTGCTGGAGCACTCACCGCGGGTGAGCCTCGTGCTCAAGGCGGATATCCGCCCCGGTCACACCGGCGAATTGGACGGCAAGGTCAACCGCATCGAGGCCGTGCTCTCCGAAGGCTGACCTGCCCCTCAGTGTCGCGCCCCACCTCGGCCCGCCGCTGCGAGCGCAGACCGGACGGCATACCGTGGTGGGGGAGCCGTCACCAGGCGAACGAGAGGTCAGGGGGTGCGGGATGACGTGGGCTGCGTTGCGCTACCGTCCCGCGCAAGCCCTTCTCCTCGCCGTGCTCACCGCGCTGGTGGTGGGCTGCGCGGCGTTCGCGCCGCTTTACGAACGGGCGCTCGCTCAGTCGCTGCTGCGCGACGGCCTGTCCCGTATGCCGCCCGCGGCGACCGCGATCGAGCTCACCACCTCGCGGGAGCAGGGGGCTCGGGTGCGGGCCGAACGGGTGCGCGACATCTTCCCGACATCGCTGGCCGGGGTCTACGGCCCGGGGGTCGAGCGATGGTCCGGTCGGGTCTTCGTCACCGGCTCGCAGGGCGTGTCGACCGTGACGATGTGGGGAAGTCCGACGCCGTGCGACGGGCTGGTGCTCGACGCTGGGCGTTGCCCGCAGGCGCCGTTCGAGGTGCTGGCCTCGACAGCCGAGGCACGCCTCCAGGGGTGGGCCCCAGGCGCAGTGATCTCTGCCGTCGAAGCACGCGGGATTGCCAGCGGGCCCGCCTTCGCCAGCCCGGTGACGGTGGTCGGCACCTATACGCAGGAGGAACTGGCCGCAGGCCCCTGGACGGGGCTTCGGCTCGGTGGGCGGGCCGGGACCGTGTCGGCGGGCCTGGCTGCGACCCCGCTCATGGATGCACTCGTCACCGTCGACGGCACCTTCGCACCGGACGAGCAGGCCTCGTCGTTCGTCCCGGGCGCACCGGGATGGTTCCAGGTCGCCGTCAGCGTGACCTACCCGTTGAACCGTGACGCGATCAGCCTCGAGAGCCTGGACGGCATCCCGGCAGCGCTGAGCGCTCTGGGGGATGAGGCAGCGCGAGAGCTACCTCGAATCGCCGTCTCGAGTGCCGTTGGCGACCTGGCGGACGAGTTGGCTGAAGGTCGCCGCCAGGTGCTCGTCATCGTCCCGTTGCTCATGGCCCAACTTGCCCTGCTCGGTGTCGTCGTCCTGGGACTGGTGGCGGAGTCTGCGGTGGAGCAGCGCCGTCCCGAGGCGGCGTTGAGCCGGTTGCGCGGAGGCGGGGCTTCGGGAGCGCGGCGGTTGCTCGTCGCCGAACTCGGTGCCGCGGCCACCGTCGGTGCGCCCCTCGGATTGCTCGGCGCTCTCGGAGTCACCACCCTGGTTCGAGCCAGCTGGCTGGCCCCCGGAGTCCCGGCCGAACTGCCCTGGCCGACGTTCGCGGCCGCGGGTTTGGGCCTGATCCTGGCCTGGGCGGCGATCAGCATCGCCGTCGGAAGGGTGGTCCGCGAGCCCGTGGCGGACTTGTTGCGCCGGGTGCCCAGTCGCCAGCGAGGCCGGCGGATGGGTCTTGTCGATGCCGGCGTTGTCGGGGTGTCGGTCGCCGGGGTGGTGGCGCTGGCCAGCGGCAACCTCGCCGGACCGCTCGCCCTCGCGACCCCTGCCCTGGTCGCGCTGGCCGTGGGGATCGTGCTGGCCCACCTGCTCACCCCGGCCGCCACCCTCATCGGGCGACGATCGCTGGACCGAGGTCGGCTCACGGCGACGCTTACCGCGGTCCAGATCGCTCGACGTCCAGCGGTCCGGCGGATCGTCACGATCATCACCGTGGCGGCGGCGCTTGCGACCTTTGCGGTCAACGCACTCGTCGTGGGGCAGCACAACCGGGAACTGCGCGCGCGGGTGGAGACCGGGGCGGCCGTCGTCCTGACGACCGACTCCGATGACCCGGCCGAGGTCGAGACGGCACTGCGTCAGGCCGACCCCACGGCGACCAAGGCAACGCCGGTCGCGTGGATCCGGCAGGGCTCCTCCGACTCGATCACGACGATGGCGGTCATCCCCGAGGAGTTCCCGCGAGTGGCCGACCTGGCGGTGGACCCCGCTGCCTTCGACCTGCGCCCCCTCCAAGTGGCCGGCACCCTCCCCCCGGTGATCACCGGGACCCGCTTGTCGGTGACCATCGGCTCCAGCGCGATCGAGGAGCTCGACGAGGTTGGCGACGCACCCCAACGCGCCGGCGAGGGGCCGATCTTCGCTGTCCGACTGGGCAAACCCGGCGGAGCCGAGCAGACGTTGAGCCTCGACCCGATCCCCTTGACGAGCAGCGTGCCGGTCGTGTTCACGGCCGAGGTCGACTGTCCCCAGGGGTGCTCGCTGCTGGCCATCGGGGTCGACCGGGTGGGGTTGGACTATCGGGTCCTGCGGGGCCGATTCACCATCACCGAACTGCGCGCCGACGCGGGTCCGCCGGCAGCTATCGGCCGCCCCGACACGTGGATCGGCTCGGGCGACAAGAACGCCGACGTGCTCGCTCCTTACGCGGTCCCAGGCGATCTCGGCAGCCCCACCGCAGTGGCCCTCGACCTGCTCAGCGCCCGCACGGGCGTCCGGGTCACCGCCAAGGGCGCCGTCGGAAACCTTCCGGCGTTCGTCGTCGGCTCGTTGCCTCCGGGCACCACCTCTGGAGGGACGTTCCAGGGGGCTGGCCTGGACGGGATCGCCGTGCAGTTCCAGCCGGTGGGCACGCTGCCCTACACCCCGGGCGGCCCCTCCAACGTCGCGATCGTCAGCTTGCGCGCGCTGCTCGACCGGGCCAGCACCCTTGCGCCCGTCGTCGGTCGGCTGCAGGTCTATCTCGCCGACTCCAGCTTTGAGGCGCCGGTGCGCGATGCCCTTGGCGCCCAAGGGATCTCGGTCACCACCACGGTGCGAGAGAGTGACCGGCAGGCGCTCTACGACGGGTCGGCGTCGGCGTGGGGCCTGCGTCTGGCCGTCGTCGTCGGACTGCTTGCCATCGTCATGGCCGCCCTCGTCCTCGTCCTGGTCGTGACCACGGCCTGGCGCCCGCGCTCGCGCGACTACGCCGCCCTGCGAATGTCCGGCGTGCCGCTTGCCGTGCTCCGTCGTGCAAGCGCCCTCGAACAGGGGACGGTCGTCGTGGTCGCCGGGGTGGCCGGCATACTCTGCGGACTCCTGGCGTCGCGCCTGGCCCTGCCGATGGTGCCGTTGTTCACCCGGCCTTCGGCGACCTTCCTGGCCGACCTGCGCCCGGCGTGGTCCGCCGTCGGCGGGGCCGCGGCGCTCGTCCTCGGGCTGCTGGGGATCGTCGCCATCGTCGTGGGCACTCGCTTGGTTTCTCGAGCCATCCCAGCCCGATTGAGGGAACGCCTGTGAGCGCCCCGACCCGCTCCGGCCTGGCCATCACGACCCACGGCCTCGTTCACATCTACCACGCGGACGGGCACGACCTCGCAGCCCTCTCCGGTGTCGACCTGCGGGTCGCGGCAGGGGAGATCGTCGGGTTGCTCGGGCCGTCGGGCGCCGGAAAGTCGACCCTGCTCACCCTGTGCGGCGGGCTGCTGCGCCCCAGCGCCGGGACCATCCGGATCGGCCCGAACGACCTGGCCCAGATGGACGAAGCCGCGCTGGACCGCTTCCGGGCCACCGAGGTCGGGATCGTCCTGCAAGGTGCGGACCGCAACGTGCTGCCCTATGTCACGGCGCGTCGGAACGTCGACTTCGCCCAGCGAGGAGCTCGACAGCATGGCCACGACGTCCCTGACCCGAGCGAGGTCCTCGACCTGGTTGGCATCCTCCCGCTGGCCAATGCCCCGCTCGCCACGCTCACTCCCGGGCAGTTGCAGCTCGCGGCGCTCGCGGTGGGGATCGCGGCATACCCGGGGGTGCTCCTTGCCGACGAGCCGACCAGCCAACTGGACCACGCCGCCCGCGACACCGTGCTGGCCGCGATCCGCGAGGTGAACGCCCAGGTAGGGACCACCGTCCTCATCGTCACCCATGACCCGCAGGTGGCGGCCGCGCTGCCGCGCACGGTGACGATCCGCGACGGTCGGGTCGGCGGGGAGGGACGCAGCGGCCAGGAGTATGCCGTGGTGTCGGCGGACGGGTCGTTGCCGCTGCCGCCCGACGCCCTCGACAGACTGCCGCCGGGCACCCTTGTGCGCGTCCATCCGGAGTCTGACGGCCGCTGGATCATCATCCCGGAGGAGGACGGCCATGGGCCGGCATGAGCTGACGGGCGCCGAACGCGGGCTTTCGTCGGCCAGTCGAGTGGAACGCGGGCCGGCGCAGTCGGTGGAGTGCCGAGACGTCACGGTCCGCTTCGAGCCGGTCACCGCGTTGGCGGGAGTGTCGCTGCGGGTGCAGCCGGGGGAGTTCGTTGCCGTCACCGGTCCGTCGGGAGCCGGGAAATCGACCCTGCTCTGGACCCTGGCGGGTGCCGTGCGACCGAGCGAGGGCCAGGTGACAGTGGGGTCGACGGCCATCGTGAGCCGCGACCAGGCTGCGCGTCTCGGAGTGGCCGTCGTGCCGCAAGGTAACGGCCTGGCCGCGGTGCTCACCGCTCTTGAGAATGTCACTCTGCCGCTGCTCGCGGCGGGCCACGGGCCTGCCGCGGCCCGTGCCGCCGCTGCTGACGCACTGGCGGAGGTCGGTTTGGCCGAGTCGGTGGGGCACCTCGTCGAGGAGTTGTCAGGCGGTCAGCAACAGCGGGTCGCCGTGGCCCGCGGGCTGGCCCTCGCCGGAGGGGTGTTGCTCGCCGATGAGCCCACGTCCGAGCTGGACCACGGCAACCGCGAGATCGTCCTGACCTTGCTGCGGGCGTATGCGGCTGCCGGAAACGTTGTCGTCATGGCGACCCACGACCCGGAGGCAGCGGCCGTCGCCGACCGGGTCGTCCGACTCGACGAAGGCCTGCTCAGCGTCGAACGGTGATGCGTGTGCTCACCAGCGGGCGTGGATGTGCTCGCGGATGTGGTGGTCGTAGATCTCGGCCATGGCCGTGAGGGTGGCCTGCGGCAACGGGTCGAGGTGGGCGGCGACGACGTTGTCCAGAGCTTGCGCCGGGTTGCGGGCGCCCGGGATGACCACGGACACTCCCGGCTGATCAAGCACCCAGCGCAGCGCGAGTTGCGCCGTCGACCAGCCGGGTGGGGTGAGTGCCGCGATCTCGCGAGCCGCCTGGACCCCAACCTCGTAGGGCACGCCTGAGAAGGTCTCGCCGACATCGAACGCGTCCCCGTGCCGGTTGAACGCGCGGTGGTCCTCCGCAGGGAACGTGGTGGACTCGTCGTAACGCCCCGTCAGCAGCCCGCTGGCCAGCGGCACCCGCGCGATGATCGCGACCCCAGCAGCGGCCGCCGCCGGCAGGACCTCCTCCAGCGGCTTGGGCCGGAAGGCGTTGAGGATGATTTGCACACTCACCACGCCGGGTCGCGAGATCGCGGCGAGGGCTTCCGCGCAGGTCTCGACCGACACTCCGTATGCCGCGATCCGCCCCTCCTGCACGAGCTCGTCGAGAGCGTCGAAAATCTGGTCGCTGTCCAGGACGCTCGGCGGGGGGCAGTGCAACTGGACGAGGTCGAGGGTGTCCATGTCGAGGTTGGCCCGACTACGGTCGACCCATGCGCGGAAAGCCTCCAGCGTGAACGCTTCCGGCACATGGGGATTGGCACGTCGACCCATCTTGGTCGCGATGAAGACCGGCTCCTCCTCGTCGGCGATCCGCTCGGCGCGCATCCGGCCGACCAATCGCTCCGAGCGCCCGTCGCCATAGACATCGGCGGTGTCGAAGCAGGTCACTCCCGCATCGGCTGCCGCGTGCAGAGTCGCCATGGCGTCGTCCTCGCTGACCGCGCCCCAGCCCGCGCCCAACTGCCAGCAGCCCAACCCGACAACGCCGAGGTCGCGTCCTAGCCGTTCCCACCGTCGCTGTTCCATGGGCGCCAACGGTATCCCCGCGGCATACCTGCTGTTGGGCCGCCTCCCGGCGGGTGGTCCGGGCGCGCTAGCCTGCGGCCGTGCCCTTGGCCTTCGATCCCATCCGCCGCGCCGCGTCGTTGTGGCGCGCTCGATGGGGGCCGGACGCCCAGGTGAGCGCGATGGCGGCCGCAACCTCGATCATGCGGGTGCACCAGGCGCTGCTCGCCGAGTTCGACGGGATCGTCGGGCGGCACGGGCTGACCTTCGCGCGCTACGAGGCGTTGGTGCTGCTGGCCTTCACGCGTTCCGGTGAACTGCCGATGAGCAAGGTCGGTGAGCGCCTCATGGTCCACCCGACCTCGGCGACCAACATCGTCCAACGGCTGGAGGCAGCCGGGCTGGTCGAGCGGCGCCCCAACCCCAGCGACGGGCGAGGCACCCTGGCGGCGATCACCGAGACGGGCCGGGCGGTCATGGAGGCTGCGACCACAGACCTCGTCGAGGCCGGTTTCGGGCTCGGCATGCTCGACGACGCCGATCGTGACCAGCTCTTCGGGGTGCTGCGTCGGGTCCGGCTCGCCAAGGGCGACTTCCTCGACGGCGAGACCGAGGCCAGATCCGCTGAGAGCTGAGTGCGGTGCCGTGACGGACGTCGCAAAGTAGTAGGACGTCCTAGTAAATCTGCCATTTCCCGGTTACCCTGTCCGCATGGAGCAGACCTCAGGCGCGGACCGCTGGCAAGCCCGCTACGACACGGCAACGGCGCGCGGGCAGGTGCGCGACGCGGACTTCACCACCTTGTCCGGTATGCCGGTCGAGCCGGTCTACGGGCCGGGGCTGCACGGCATACCCGAGCCGCAGACCGAGGCTGAGCGGGAGCGGATGGAGCGGATCGGGTGGCCGGGGGAGTTCCCCTTCACCCGCGGTCTCTACCCCACGGGCTATCGCGGGCGGACGTGGACGATCCGGCAGTTCGCCGGGTTCGGGAACGCGGTCCAGACCAACGAGCGCTACAAGATGATCCTTGAGCGTGGCGGCGGCGGGCTCTCGGTCGCCTTCGACATGCCGACCCTCATGGGCCGCGACTCCGACGACCCGCACAGCCTCGGTGAGGTCGGGCACTGCGGTGTCGCCATCGACTCGGCGGCCGACATGGAGGTGTTGTTCGGCGGCATACCCCTGGGTGACGTGACCACCTCGATGACGATCAGCGGGCCCGCGGTGCCGGTCTTCTGCATGTACCTCGTCGCGGCCGAGCGGCAGGGCGTGGACATCGGCGTCCTCAATGGGACCCTGCAGACCGACATCTTCAAGGAATACATCGCCCAGAAGGAATGGCTCTTCGAGCCCGGCCCGCACCTGCGGCTCATCGGCGATCTCATGGAGTTCTGCACCGAGCGGATCCCGGACTACAAGCCGCTGTCGGTGTCGGGCTATCACATCCGCGAGGCCGGGTCGACGGCCGCGCAGGAGTTGGCGTTCACCCTCGCCGATGGTTTCGGTTACGTCGAGTTGGGGCTCTCGCGCGGGCTGGACGTCGAGACCTTCGCGCCGGGGCTGTCGTTCTTCTTCGACGCCCATGTCGACTTCTTCGAGGAGATCGCGAAATTCCGTGCGGCACGCCGGATCTGGGCCCGCTGGATGCGCGACGTCTACGGCGCCAAGACCGACAAGGCGCAGTGGCTGCGGTTCCACACCCAGACCGCGGGAGTCTCGCTCACCGCGCAGCAGCCCTACAACAACGTCGTCCGCACTGCGGTCGAGGCGCTCGCCGCAGTGCTCGGCGGCACCAACTCCCTGCACACCAATGCCCTCGACGAGACCCTCGCCCTGCCGACCGAGCAGGCCGCCGAGATCGCGTTGCGCACCCAGCAGGTGATCATGCACGAGACCGGTGTGACCAACGTTGCCGACCCGCTCGGTGGCTCCTGGTATGTCGAGGCCCTCACCGACCGGATGGAGGCCGAGGCCGAGGCGATCTTCACGAAGATCAAGGACCTCGGCGTGCTGGGCCGCCGGCCCGGACCGTCCGGCCAGATCGAGCACGAGATCGGCCCGATCACCTCAGGCCTGCTGCGTGGCATCGAGGAGGGCTGGTTCATGTCGGAGATCGCCGACGCGGCCTTCCAATACCAAATCTCGCTCGAGAAGGGCGACAAGAAGGTCGTCGGCGTCAACCTCCTGACCGAGTCGGTGAGCCACGACCTGGAGATCCTGCGGGTCAGCCACCAGGTCGAGGTGGACCAGGTTGCCGACCTGACCGCTCGCCGCTCACGCCGCGACGAGGCCGCGGTCCAGGCCGGGCTGGCGGCGATGCTCGCGGCGGCTCGCGGCGGCGTCAACATGATTCCCGCGATGCTCGACGCGGTCCGCGCCGAGGCCACGCTCGGCGAGATCTGCGACGTGCTGCGCGACGAGTGGGGCATCTATCGGGAGCCCGCACAGTTCTGAGCGGGGGTGCGCGCGGGGACCGATTTGGTCCCTCACGGGTTGCTGCGCCTACCCTGGACGAACCCCACCGGGAGGATCACACCCCACATGACGCTCCACCATCGCTCTCGTGCCGCCAACCTGGCCGCGCTCGCCGTGACCGGGATCGCTCTGTCCGTAGCTGTCTCCGCGTGCTCGTCATCGACCCCGTCGACGGCGTCGGCGACCAGCAAGGCGACTGCGCGCGCGACGGCGACCGCGAAGCCGAGCGAGTCGACGAAGCCTGCCAGCGGCGCGGTCGGCGCCGAGACGCCGGAGCAGGCCAACGCGGAGGTCGCCAAGGCAATCACCGCTCAGATCGCCGCGGCTGCCGTGCCGGGGACCAAGGGGAAGGCCCTGCGCGAAGCCGCCTATGTCGACCAGGCCCTGGCGGCGGCCACCGCACAGGGCAAGCTCGTGAGCACTCTGACGGCTGCCCAGAAGGCCGATCTCGCGCTGAGCCCCACGGACCCGGTCGTCCTGGCGGTATCGCGCAGCACGGCATACCCCAGGGTGATCCTCGCCAAGGCGACCTTCGCCGGGAGCGGGTCACCCGCCCTCGTGACGCTCGTGACGCCCGGCGCCGACACCGCCTATCGGATCGCCTCGATCGCGCGGATGCTGCCGTCGGCAACGGTCGGCAAGTTCGATGCGGTGACCGCCGGCTCGGCCCCGATCGGGGACGCTTCGGGTCTGGCCGTCGCCCCGGATGCCCTGCTCGCGGCATACTCGGCGGCCCTGGCCTATCCCGCGCCTGCCGCAGCCGAGGGGCCGTTCACGGAGGACGCCTTCTTCGCGGCGGTCCGCAAGGGGGCCGCTGACCAGGCCGCCTCGCTGGGCTCGGCCGTCACCCTCAAACAGACCCATGCCCCGGCGGGGGTCGTCGCTGCGCTGCGCGCGGCCACGGGCCAGGGCGCCTACGTCGTCGCCGTGATCGAACGCAAGGACTCACTGACCGAGAAGACCGCCAACGCGCTGACGCCGTCGAAGGCCTTCACGATCCTGTCCGGCAAGTCGGTCATCAACAAGAGCGCCGTGCTGAGCACCTACGAGTTCGTGGTCTTCCACATCCCCGCCAGCGGCAAGGCCACTGTCGTCGCCGCGGCGGAGCAACTGTATGCCGCGTCCGGCACCTGAGCGATCGGCGAGAATGACCTCATGAGCTCGTCTCCCTTCACTGCCGCTGCCCTGCGCGGGGCCGTCGACCTGTCCGCCTTCAAACGCCCGGCCAACGGCCCGGGAGCCCGCCCGGGTGGGGCAGCCGGAGCAGGTTCGGCCGGTTCGGCCGGGGCTGCTGGCGCTGCCGGGGGTTCTGGCGCGCCTGGCGCGTCGGCCAGCTCGGGCGGCGACCTGGTCGTCTCGGTCAACGATGCGACCTTCCAGGACATCGCGACGACCAGCCTTCGGGTGCCGATCGTCGTCGTGCTCTGGTCTGCGCGGCTGGCTCAGACGGCCTCCTTCGTCGGCGTCATGGCCGACGTCGCCCGCGACAACGGGGGCCGATTCCAGGTGGCGTCGGTCGACGTGGACACCAGCCCCGGGCTGCTGCGGGCCTTCCAGATCCAGTCGGTGCCGGCCACCATCGGCCTCGTCCAAGGGCAGCCGGTGCCGCTGTTCGTCGGAGCGCTACCGCCGTCGGAGATCCAGCCGTGGATCGACGAGCTGCTCAAGTTGGCCGTGCAGATGGGCGTCACGGGTCGGGTCTCGGTCGGGGACGACGCGCCGGCAGCCGCCGAGGGCGCCGACGGCGTCGACAGTGCTGATGCTGCCGAGGACGAGCTGCCGCCCCTGATCGCAGCGGCCTACGACGCGATCGAGCGTGGCGACCTGGACGCGGCGATCGCGGCATACGAGGAAGCGCTCACCCAGAACCCCGCCGACACGGAGGCCGCGCTGGGCCTCGGCCAGGTCCGGCTGCTCAAGCGCACCGAGGGCGTCGACGCGGTTGCGGCCCGGGCGGCGGCCGCGGCCGACCCGCTCGACGTGGCGGCGCAGACGGTCGTCGCCGACCTCGATGTCCTCGGGGGGCACGTGCCTGACGCGTTCGCCCGGTTGGTTGACACGGTTCGGGCGACGGCGGGCGACGATCGCAACGCGGCGCGCCAGCACCTGCTCGGGCTCTTCGAGGTGGTCGGGGCGAGTGACGAGCGGGTCGTCAAGGCCCGACGCGCGTTGATGAGCGCGCTGTTCTGACGCTTGGCGTGCGAGTCGGCTGACGGCCGGCGGCTGGCGGGCAGGCGGGTTGACGGGTTGACCGCCGTAGGTGCGAGTCGGTCAGTCGTCGGCGACCCACCAGCGGCGCGGTTCGCCGCGCAACCGGCCCTGGATCCACCAGATCGCTTCGATGGTGGCCGCTCCTGCCAGCCCGACTGTCAGCCCGGTGCGCATCATCGCGGCGTTCCCGGCGTCGAGCAGGAACAGCGACTGCGTGAAAGGCACGAGGAAGATCGCCACGTAGGCCGCCACCGACAGCACCAGCAGGGCCACCT
>ERZ724516.377-NODE-377-length-27860-cov-5.089624_pt1 | contig 27860 bp, 23 predicted proteins | sample MGYA00376049_ERZ724516 | MGnify/ENA primary metagenome ERZ724516 (study PRJEB28724, sample SAMN07190886) | activated sludge metagenome | isolation source: activated sludge of sewage treatment plant in Hong Hong | place: USA: Christiansburg, Virginia | collected... | reverse complement strand
ACGTCGGCGACCGAGCGTACACCGCCGCCCACCGTCAGCGGGATGAAGACCTGCGCCGCGCAGGCCTCGACGATGTGGAGGATGATATCCCGCTGGTCCGAGGATGCGGTGATGTCCAGGAAGGTGACTTCGTCGGCACCCTGTTCGTCGTAACGGCGGGCGATTTCCACAGGATCGCCGGCATCGCGCAGGTCAATGAAGTTGGTGCCCTTGACGACGCGACCGGCGGTCACGTCAAGGCAGGGGATGATCCGTTTCGCCAGGCCCAAGGTCAGTTACCGCCTGGCGCCTGGCCGTCGGCAGCGGTCATCGCTGCGTTGCACGGTCGGCCTCGGCCTGCGCCAGCGCAAAGTCGAGCGAGCCATCGTAGATCGCACGGCCGGCGATCGCCGCGCTGATGCCCTCCTGTTCGACGGCGCAAAGGTGCCGGATGTCATCGAGACTCGACAGGCCGCCGCTGGCAATCACCGGAATCAGAAGCGCCTGGGCAAGCTTCACCGTGGCCTCGATGTTGATCCCCGAGAGCATCCCGTCGCGCCCGATGTCGGTATACACGATGGCTTCGACCCCGTAGTCCTCGTACTTCCTGGCCAGGTCGACAACGTCGTGCCCGGTCATCTTCGACCAGCCGTCGACGGCCACCTTGCCGTCCCGGGCATCGAGGCCGACGATGATGTGGCCGGGAAAAGCGCCGCAGGCGTCGTGCAGGAAACCGGGATTCTTGACTGCCGCCGTACCGATGATCACGTAACTGACGCCGTCGTCGAGACAGCGTTCGATCGTGTCCAGGTCGCGGATGCCGCCGCCGAGCTGCACCGGAATGTCGTCGCCGACGGCCTGCACGATCTCCTTGATCGCCCGCTCGTTCTTCGGCTTGCCGGCAAAGGCGCCGTCGAGATCGACCACATGCAGGCGGCGCGCTCCCTGCGCCAGCCAGTGGCTCGCCTGCTCTCCGGGCGAACTGGAGAAGATGGTTACCTGGTCCATGAGACCCTGTTTGAGGCGGACGCACTGTCCCTGTTTCAGGTCAATCGCGGGAATGATCAGCATGTTGGAGGCGAAGGCAGAAGTGAGAAATTGAAACGATCAGAATGAAACGATCAGGACTCGGGCGGTCGATCACGGTTTCCAGGCGACAAAGTTGCCCAGCATGGCAAGCCCGGCCAGGGCGCTTTTCTCCGGGTGGCACTGAATGGCAAAGATATTATCCCGCGCCACCGCACTGGTAAAGGGGAGGCCATAATCCGTCGTGCCGACGACGCAGGATGCGTCGACCGGGGCGACGAAATAGCTGTGCACGAAATAGAAGCGGCTGCCGTCGGCTATGCCCTTCCACAAGGGGTGCCCGCGCGTTTGCCGCACCTCGTTCCAGCCCATGTGCGGCACCTTGAGCCGGTTTCCGGCGGCGTCGACCATCCTTGCCGCCGGGAAGCGGCGGACATCACCCTCGATCACTCCCAGCCCGGTCACGTCGCCCTCTTCGCTGTGCTCGAAGAGCATTTGCTGGCCGATGCAGATGCCGAGGAATGGCTTGTTTCTCGCCGCTTCGAGGACGGCTGCGCGCAGGCCGCGCGCCTCGATCTCGTGCATGCAGTCGGGCATCGCCCCCTGGCCCGGGAAGACGACTCGTTCCGCACTGGCGACCACGGCCGGATCGGCCGAGACAAGTACCTGGCGGCCAGCGGCTACATGCACGAGCGCCTGCCAGACGGAACGCAGGTTGCCCATGCCGTAATCGACGACGACGATAGCCGCGTTCGCCGCCCCGCTTGCCGACATCAGAGAGAGCCCTTGGTCGATGGGATGCTGCCGGCGGCGCGTGCATCCGGCTCCACCGCCATGCGCAGGGCGCGACCGAAAGCCTTGAACACCGTCTCCGCCTGGTGGTGGGCGTTGTCGCCGCGCAGATTGTCGATGTGCAGGGTCAACAGCGCGTGATTGACAAGACCCTGGAAGAACTCGTGCACCAGGTCGACATCGAAGGCACCGATCATCGCGCGCGTGAAATCGACATGAAAGTCGAGGCCTGGCCGCCCCGAGAGGTCCACGACCACGCGCGACAAAGCTTCGTCGAGAGGCACATAAGCGTGCCCGTAGCGACGCAGTCCCTGCTTGTCGCCGAGTGCGCGTGCCAGTGCCTGCCCAAGGGTGATGCCGATGTCTTCCACCGTGTGGTGCGCGTCGATGTGCAGGTCACCGCTGGCTTCGACGTCCAGGTCGATCAGTCCGTGCCGCGCAACCTGTTCCAGCATGTGGTCGAGGAAGGGTACGCCGGTGGCAAGACGGCACCGACCGCTGCCATCGACATCGAGACGAACGGTGATCCGGGTTTCTAGCGTGTTCCTGGAAACTTCTGCTTGCCGCATCGAGAGTCCATCGCAGGGTGGCGTGTCGGGTCTGGAAAAGCTTCGGCCGGGGGCTGTGATGACGGGGGCAGCAGCGCGCGGGCCGACGAACGCGCATGATACCATCTCGTGCTTCCCGTGCACCCGACCTGAGCCGCCTTTCATGAGCCGATACTGGAGTCCCCTCGTCCACCGCCTGACGCCTTATGTCCCTGGCGAACAGCCGAAGCTGCCGAATCTGGTGAAACTCAACACCAACGAGAATCCTTATCCACCGTCACCGCGGGTCGTCGCGGCGATTGCCGATGAACTGGCGAACGGTGGCCAGGCGCTGCGGCTTTACCCGGATCCGAGTGCCGACCGCCTCAAGGAGGCGATTGCTGGGCGCTTCGCCGGGTTTGACATCACGCCGCAGCAGGTTTTCGTCGGCAACGGTTCCGACGAGGTGCTGGCGCACGTCTTCATCGCCCTGCTCAGGCACGAACTGCCGATTCTCTTTCCCGACATCACGTACAGCTTCTACCCGGTCTATTGTGGTCTGTACGACGTCGCCTGGACGGCGGTGCCGCTCGACGAGAATTTCGCGCTCCAGGTCGACGACTACGCCGGCGCGAACGGCGGCATCATCTTCGCGAATCCGAATGCGCCTACCGGTTGTCTGTTGCCCCTTGCGTCGATCGAGCGCCTGCTCGCCGTGCATAGCCAGTCGGTCGTCGTCGTCGATGAGGCCTACATAGACTTCGGTGGCGACTTTGGCACCGACTCGGCGATAGCGCTGGTCAATCGCCATCCGAACCTGCTGGTGGTGCACACACTGTCCAAGTCGCGTTCGCTGGCCGGCTTGCGTGTCGGCTACGCGGTTGGCCACCCTGACCTGATCGAGGCGCTCGAGCGTGTCAAGAACAGCTTCAACTCATATCCCCTCGACCGCCTGGCAATCGCCGGCGCCGTCGCCGCTCTGGCTGACGAAAGACATTTCGAAACGACGCGGCAGGCGGTGATACACAGTCGCGAGACGCTGTGTCTGGCGCTGCGATCGCTCGCTTTTGAGGTTCTGCCGTCGGCCGCCAACTTCATCTTCGTCCGTCATCCGCAGCGTGACGCCGGCGACCTCGCCGCCGCTCTGCGTCAGCGCGGCATCATCGTTCGCCATTTCCGGCTGCCGCGCATCGACCAGCACTTGCGCATCACCATCGGCACCGATGCGCAATGCGAACTCCTGGTCGTGGCGTTGCGCGAGATCCTGAACTGATCGGCGAGTGCAGGTTTCAGGCTTCAGCCGTCGACGCGATACTCGGCCGAGCGGGCGTGTGCCGGCAGGCCCTCGCCATGCGCCAGCGTCGCCGCGATGCGGCCGAGGATCCGGGAACCCGCCGGCGAGACGCGGATCAGGCTGGTCCGTTTCTGGAAGTCATAGACCCCCAGCGGTGACGAGAAACGGGCGCTGCCGGAGGTCGGCAGGACGTGGTTGGGCCCGGCGCAGTAGTCGCCGAGCGACTCCGACGTATAGCGGCCGATGAAAATCGCGCCAGCGTGGCGGATTTTCGCGACCCAGGCGTCGGCATCGACCAGCGACAGTTCGAGATGTTCGGGGGCGATGCGGTTGGCGATGCGGCACGCTTCGTCGAGGTCGCGCACCTCGATCAGCGCGCCGCGGTTCTCGAGCGCGGCACGAATCACCTGCCGGCGCGGCATCGTCGGCAACAGTTTCTCCAGGGATGCGGCGACGCGCTCGATGTAGGCAGCGTCCGGACAGATCAGGATCGACTGCGCGAGTTCGTCGTGCTCGGCCTGCGAGAACAGATCCATGGCCACCCAGTCGGGCTCGGTATGGCCGTCGCAGATGACGAGGATCTCCGACGGGCCGGCGACCATGTCGATGCCGACGACGCCGAAGACGCGGCGCTTGGCGGCGGCAACGTAGGCGTTGCCCGGACCAACAATCTTGTCCACCTGGGGAACCGTCTGCGTGCCGTAGGCCAGCGCCGCGACCGCCTGTGCTCCGCCGATGGTAAACGCGCGATCGACGCCGGCGAGCGCGGCAGCGGCGAGGACCAGCGGGTTGTGCTCGCCGGCCGGTGTCGGCACGACCATGATCAGTTCGCCGACGCCGGCGACGCGCGCAGGAATCGCGTTCATCAGCACCGACGACGGGTAGGACGCCTTGCCACCGGGCACATAGAGGCCGACGCGGTCGAGCGGCGTCACTTTCTGGCCAAGCAGCGTCCCACACGCGTCTGCACCGTCATCCACATATTGCCAGCTTTCCAGCGTTTGCCGTTCGTGGTAGCTGCGCACGCGTTGGGCGGCGGCTTCGAGTGCCTGCCGCTGCTCTGCCGGCAGACCAGCGAGTGCCGCCTGCAGTTCGTTCTGCGAGAGTTCCAGTTCGGCCATCGAAGTTGCACGCAGGCCGTCGAAACGCCTGGTGTACTCGATGAGTGCGGCGTCGCCGCGTGTCTTCACGTCCGCCAGGATGGCGGCGACCGTCTGTTCGACGGATGCGTCCTGTGCAGATTCGAAGGCCAGCAGGGCATCGAGGCGCGCGCCGAAATCGGCGTCGCTCGTGGTCAGGCGCTTGATGTTGATCATCGCTCCACCACGCCGGCAATGGCGTCGAGAATCGGCACGAGAAGCTCGCGTTTCAGTTTCAGCGCCGCCTGATTGACGATCAGGCGCGAGGAGATGTCCATGATGTGCTCGACGGCGATCAAGTTGTTGGCTTTCAGCGTGCTGCCGGTGGACACCAGATCGACGATCGCGTCGGCGAGACCGGCCAGCGGCGCCAGTTCCATCGAGCCATAGAGTTTGATCAGGTCGACATGCACGCCCTTGGCGGCGAAGTGTTCGCGCGCGATATTGACGTACTTGCTGGCAATCTTCAGGCGTGCACCCTGGCGTACGGCGTGGGCGTAGTCGAAGCCGGCAGGGACGGCGACCATCATCCGGCACTTGGCGATGTTCAGGTCGATCGGCTGGTAGAGCCCGTCGCTGCCATGCTCGAGCAGAATGTCCTTGCCGGCGACGCCGAGATCGGCGGCGCCATATTGGACGTAGGTCGGTGCGTCGGTGGCGCGGACGATGACGACACGCACATCGTCACGGTTGGTCGGGATGATCAGCCGCCGCGAGGTCTCGGGATCTTCGAGCGGCGTGATTCCCGCTGCCGCCAGCAGCGGCATGGTTTCCTCGAAAATCCGGCCCTTCGAGAGAGCGATGGTGATGCCGTTCACGGCGCTTTTCCTGCGTGGCAAAGCCGGCATTCTACCGCAATGCCGTCGGCGGGGCTGCCGGCGCAGCGGTGGCAGCAGCCGGTGGCTGGTGCTGGTGGCTAGCGAACGGTTGTCCGATGCTCTAGAGTTTGGGCATAAATGGCGTATGATTCGCGCGCAACGGCGCAAAGGGAGTCCAAACCTCGTAGAAGAGCAAGAAGTATGCGGAGTGCTGGGCCACGTCGGGGGGCGTCCAGTCGTTCGCACGCGGTGAAACCGAGCAGCACCCATGCTCTTGCAGTCGCCGAAGACACCGGAGGAGTACTGAAAAATGGAACAAATGAGTCTTTACATGAACCTGGTCCTGATCCTGGTCTTCGTGGCCGGCAATGCCTTTTTCGTCGGCTCGGAGATCGCCATCTCGTCGGCCCGGCGCAGTCGGATCAGGCAATTGGCGGAGGAGGGCGACAAGCGGGCGGCGCGCGTGGAGATGCTGCACAACGAGCCGGAGCGCTTCTACTCGGTGACCCAGGTGGGCATCACGCTGGTCTCCCTCGGTCTCGGTGCCGTCGGCATGGAGACGATCAGCACTCTGACCGATCCGACCTTCGTGACGATTTTTTCGATGTTCGGCGACAGCGCGGCCCTGCTCAAGACAGCGCATACCGTGTCCTACGTCTTCGCCTTCATCGTCATTTCCTTCCTGCATGTGGTGGCCGGCGAACTGGCGCCCAAGGTTCTCGCCTTCCACAAGGCCGAGCAGTTGAGCATGGCCGTCGGCTGGATCATCAACTTCATGTACCTCACGTTCAAGCCATTGATCTACGTCATGAAGCTGTCTTCGAACGGTCTGCTCTGGATCTTCGGGCAAAAGGATCTGCGAGGCCATGGGGAAAGCCACTTCACGATGTCGGTCGAGGAAATCCGCATGATCCTCTCGGCGAGCGAGAAGGACGGCACGCTGGACCCCGAGGAAACACAGATGATTCGGGGGGTGTTCAAACTCGATGAGCACACGGTGCGCGAGGCAATGGTCCCGCGGACGCGTATCCGCGCCCTGACTCAGGAAGACACGCTGGCCGATGCGCTACGGGTCTTCCGCGACGTGCCGCATGCCCGCTTTCCGGTGTGTGACAAGAGCCTCGACCGCATCACCGCAGTCGTCGCGATCAAGGAGTTGCTGACCGTGATGGCGGAAAGCAGCGGCCAGACGCTCGAGGAGGTGAGCCGGCGCCCCGTTGGCGAGTTCGCACAGGCGCCGTTCATCGTCCCGAACAGCAAGTCGCTGAGCGACCTGCTCAAGGAATTCAAGCATACCCGGCAACAGATGGCGATCGTCATCGACGAGTACGGGGGTACCGAAGGGATCATCACGCTCGAGGACATCCTCGAGGAGATCGTCGGCGAATACGAGGACGAGTTCACGCGCCAGGCGCGGCGCGTCAAGAAACTGGTCGGCAGCCAGTACGAGATCGACGCCTCGATGCGCGTCTCCGATCTCGAAACGCTGATCGACTTCCCCTTCCCGACCGACGACGACTACGTCACTCTCGCTGGACTATTCTACAAGAAGCTCGGCAGCGTCCCGAAAGTCGGGGACACGGTGAAACTGGAAGGTGGCCAACTGACGGTGCTCGAGATGGACAATCACCGGATCACCCTGCTGAGGTTTGAAGACACGGCAGTCGGCGAGGACGGGGTCATCCGTCTGGTTGAAAACTCTTCAGCGCCGGATGCCAGTCCAGCGCCGGACGTGGGGCCACGCTCCTCATGATCGTTGCTCGAAGGAGCCCTGGGGGCGTCGCTCAAGCTTCACAGCCGCGGAGTTTGCGCAACGGCGCAGTGCTGCAACAGCGGCTTCCGTCGGCGTCGGGGAATCAGGCGCTTTCAGGGACCGCCCGGGATCCTTCCGTTGACCCTGGATTGCGCCCGTGTCAGCGAACGCAGTCCACGGAGTAGACCGCCTTGCCGTCGACGATCGCCTTCACCAGGCCGTGAACGTCGGTTTCGAAGCCCGGGAACCGTTCGTTGAAATCGCGCGCAAACTGAAGGTAGCGAACGATGGTCGCGTTGAAGCGCTCACCAGGAATCAACAAGGGGATTCCCGGCGGGTAGGGGGTCAGCAGCGTGCTGGTGATCCGCCCTTCGAGGTCGTCGATGGGGACCCGGTCGATCTCCCGGTGCGCCATCTGGGCAAAGGCGTCGGTTGGCTTCATCGCTGGTTCCATGTCGGAGAGATACATCCGGGTGGTCAGGTGCGCGACGTCGTTGGCGGCATAGATGCCGTGGATCTGGTTGCACAGGTCCTTGAGCCCCAGTCGCTCGTAGCGCGGATTCTTCGCGAGGAATTCCGGCATGACCTTCCACAGCGGCAGGTTCTGATCGTAGCCATCCTTGAACTGCTGCAGTTCGGTGACCATCGTGTTCCAGCGGCCCTTGGTGATGCCGATGGTGAACATGATGAAGAACGAATAAAGCCCACATTTCTCGACGATGATTCCATGCTCGGCCAGATACTTGGTGACGATCGCCGCGGGAATTCCCCAGTCGGAGAATTCGCCGTCGACATCGAGCCCCGGGGTGATGATCGTCGCCTTGATCGGGTCGAGCATGTTGAAGCCTTCGGCGAGCATGCCAAAGCCGTGCCAGCGCTCGCCGGGCTTGAGGATCCATGCGGCGCGGTCTTCGATCGTCTCGCCCGAGAGATCGTCCGGCCCCCAGACCTTGAACCACCAGTCGGTGCCCCACTCCTTGTCGACCTTGCGCATCGTGCTGCGGAAGTTGAGCGCTTCGGCAATCGACTCCTCGACCAGGGCCGTGCCTCCCGGCGCTTCCATCATCGCTGCGGCGACGTCGCAGGAGGCAATGATCGCGTATTGCGGTGACGTCGAGGTATGCATCAGGTAAGCCTCGTTGAAGACATCGCGATCGAGTTTTCGCCCTTCGGAGTCCTGAACCAGGATCTGTGACGCCTGCGACAGGCCGGCCAGCAGTTTGTGCGTCGACTGCGTCGAGAAGATCATGGCGTCCTTGCAGCGCGGACGATCCGCACCGATGGCGTGGTAATCGCCATAAAAGTCATGAAAGGCGGCGTGCGGCAACCAGGCCTCGTCGAAGTGCAGCGTATCGATCGCGCCGTCGAGCATTTCCTTGATCTCTTCGACGTTGTAAAGAATGCCGTCGTAGGTGCTCTGGGTGATGGTGAGGACGCGTGGTTTCGCCTTCACCGCGCGGGCGAACGGGTGCGCGGCGATCTTCTTCTGAATGTTCTCCCAGCGGAATTCTTCCTTCGGGATCGGGCCGATGATTCCGTAGTGGTTTCGCGTTGGCATCAGAAACACCGGTATGGCGCCGGTCATCATGATCGAGTGGAGCACCGACTTGTGGCAGTTGCGATCGACGATGACCACGTCACCCGGCGCGACGGTCGAGTGCCAGACGATCTTGTTCGACGTCGACGTGCCGTTGGTGACGAAGAAGAGGTGATCGGCATTGAAGATGCGCGCCGCGTTGCGCTCCGAGGCGGCCACCGGTCCGGTGTGGTCGAGCAACTGGCCGAGCTCCTCGACCGCATTGCAGACGTCCGCGCGCAGCATGTTCTCGCCGAAGAACTGGTGGAACATGCGCCCGACCGGGCTCTTCAGGAAAGCGACGCCACCGGAGTGACCCGGGCAGTGCCAGGAATACGAGCCATCCTCGGCATAGTGCGTTAGCGCGCGGAAGAAGGGAGGCGCCAGGGTTTCGAGGTAGGCCTTGGCTTCGCGTATCACGTAGCGGCCGATGAATTCGGCGGTGTCCTCGAACATGTGGATGAAACCGTGCAACTCGCGCAGCACATCGTTCGGGATGTGGCGCGAGGTGCGCGTCTCGCCGTACAGGAAGATTGGGATGTCCTCGTTGCGGCAGCGAATCTCCTTGACGAAGGCGCGCAGGCCGGCGATCGTCCCCTCGCCCTTGCCGTCCCGGAAGTCCTCGTCGTCGATCGACAGGATGAAGGCCGACGCGCGGCTCTGTTGCTGCGCAAACGACGTCATGTCGCCGTAACTGGTGACTCCGAAGACGTCAAAGCCCTTTTTCTCGATGGCTTTGGCCAGCGCCCGGACACCCAGCCCGCCGCTGTTCTCCGAACGATAGTCCTTGTCGATGATGATTATCGGGAAATCGAAATGCATGGGGAATCCAGTACCAGATCAAGAGTGAGGGGACAGAAGCAGGAGCCGTGCCACACGTCCGGCACCGGTGGCGATTGGCCGGCCGGCCGTGCGGTGCTCCTGTCGTCGCACATGGGTCACATCTTCGGCAGCGTAACGCCCTGCTGACCCTGGTATTTACCGCCACGATCCTTGTACGAGGTTTCGCATTCCTCGTCGGATTCGAAGAAGAGGACCTGCGCAATGCCTTCGTGGGCGTAGATCTTGGCCGGCAGCGGCGTCGTGTTCGAGAACTCCAGCGTCACGTGTCCTTCCCATTCGGGTTCGAAGGGCGTGACATTGACGATGATGCCGCAGCGGGCATAGGTGCTCTTGCCGAGACAGATGGTGAGCACGCTGCGCGGAATACGGAAGTATTCGACGGTGCGTGCCAACGCAAAGGAGTTGGGCGGAATGATGCAGAAATCGCCTTTCACCTCGACGAAAGAGTTGGGGTCGAAGTTCTTCGGGTCAACGATCGTCGAGTTGAGATTGGTGAACAGCTTGAAGTCGTCCGAGCAGCGAATGTCATAACCGTAGCTCGATGTGCCGTAGGAGACGATCCGTCGACCATCGACCTCGCGCACCTGGCGTGGTTCGAAGGGATCGATCATGCCGTGCTGTTCCGCCATGCGGCGGATCCACTTATCCGATTTGATGGACATTGCTGGTCATCCGAGGTCCGGTCGTGCAGGAAAGGTGCCCATTCTACGGTGTCCGGGCAGCGGAAGGAAACTGCTGTCAGGGTTGTGCGCGCTCGCCACGCGCCGCAGTTCCGTCAGGGTTGCCGACATACGCTTGTCACATTTCCGCCGCACCATGTCGGTCTGATCCTGCGGGTGACCAAAGATGACAGACAAGACGCGCATCATTGACGCGCTCGGCGAACCGAAGCTGCTCTTGCCGGCGCTGGCCAACGAAGCATTGGCCGCCAACGACCGTGCCAAATTCTACTTTACGCTGCTGCAGATGGCGCAGGCGCACGCCGACGATCCTCAGCGCCGCACCCCGGAACTCGTTGCCGAACGTACCGCCGCCGGCGTCGATGAAGATGCGCTGGATTCCCTGCCGATCCACAGCGCCAGGCTCGGGCCGGGTCGCTACTGCGTTCCAGACGTCATGACGCTGTGCGCGCGCCTGTCCGGCGAATTGAGCGCCATGCTCGAACCCTTGCGTATCGCCAAGGTCGATGCGGCGGACGATTTCTCGTCGCGGCTGACGGCGCTGCTGGGCGAACCGTGGTGTAGCGAGCGTGACACGATCAGTGCGGCGCAGATCGCGCGCCTCACCTCGGGCAGCCGCGAACGGGGGGATAGTGCTCACCTCCTGGTCATGGACATGCACAAGGCACTGAATGCACTGCAGATCGGCCTCGCCTCGGAGAACATCGATGGGGCGGCCGCCTACGAGATCCTGCCCGAGGATCGCGCGCTCGTCGGCGCCTTCATGCGTGGCGTCAACAGCACGCGGACACTGAAGTTCGAGCACCCGGGTCTGGGCACCACCGCCACGCGCGTCGGCGAGCGACTGGTGCTGCAGAACGACATTGGCACAACCGATGCACACGTATTGGTGGTGCATGTCGTCCAGAGCAGCGTCACGATTACCTATACCGATGTACACATCCAGCGTCTCCTGTTCTTTCAGAGCCTGTTCGAGAACCAGGCGGTGGTTTGGGGCGACACGCTCTCGCGCACTGACCGCGAGATGGAGGACGGCGTCTACCATTTGTGTGTCGGCCAATTTACGGCGGACAGCGACGGCGGGTTGACCGATTACCTCGCTTTCCTCGGTTCTCGGCTGGTGTTCCTGATCGACTGGAATCGCGCGCGCAAGCGCCTGCGCCTGCTGCTGCCGAAGAGAGAGAGCATGGCTCTGCTCAAGTGGGCGGCCGACGAAAACATCGGCCACATGGCCTGGCTGTCGGCTGGTGGCGAGCAACTGGTTTTCGACGCCCTGTCGTTTGCCGCCAAGACACCCCCGGCGTTCGGTGCCCGGCTCGACGACATGCTTGAACTGGACAAGGCCTTCGTCTTCATGCAATTCGTTTTCCGCGCCTGCAAGCAGGGCATGCTGCAGGGCCGCCCACCCGAGCTCTATGTCGACGAGATTGGTGCCGAACTGGTCACCTGTTTTCGCAGCGCACAACAACAGCTGCTCGACATTGCCGCCGAACACGCCGCCTTGTCGATCGAGATTGCCTCCGGCGTTCGCGACTGCCTGCTCGACCCGTACGGCGCCGATGCCGCCGAACGGATCGAGCGCAATGCGCAGCGGGCACGCGCGTGGGAGCACCAGGCCGATGCCCTTGTCAATCAGGCGCGCGGGCTGAGCCAGCGCGCCGAGCGCGGCGAGTTCTACTGTAGCCTGATCGAAGCCGCCGACGATATCGCCGACGAACTCGAAGAAGCCGCTTTTCACCTCACCTTGCTGCCGCAGGCGTCGGCCGACGGGGTCCTGCATGATGCCTTGTATGCGCTCGCCGCGCTGACGGTGGGCAGTGCGCAGGAGCACCTCAAGGCGCTCGAAACCGCGCGCAGCGTACGTCGGCGGGGTCCGCGCGAAAACACTCAGGACTTTCTTGAATCGATTCACCGCATCATGGCGGCCGAGCGACAAAGCGACGACGCGCAGCGCGCAGTCAAACGCGCCGTGCTGGGGCATGCCACGGACTTCCGTGCGCTGTATGCGTTTACCGAATGTGCACGAAATCTGGAGGCGGCGGCCGATGCGCTGATGCACACCGCGCTCAAGCTGCGCGAGTACGTGCTCGGCACCATGGTGAGCGAATGACGACATGACGACAGACATCAAGTACGTAGACTCGATTGGTCTCCCGGGTAGCGCCGGAGAGCTGACGATGGCCCGCATGGGTTTCAAGGCCTACAACCTTGCCCGCATGGCGCGTCTCGGCCTGCCGGTTCCGCAGGCCTTCGTGCTGGGTACCCCCCTGTGCGCCGAACATCGCTGCGCTCCGCAGGAGTTCGCCGAGCGTCTGCGCGGCCTGCTCAAGGTGCAGATGGCGCGACTGCAAGCAGCCTGCGGCCTCGAGTTCGCTGCCGAGCGCAAGCCTCTGCTGGTGTCGGTACGTTCCGGCGCGCCGGTCTCCATGCCAGGCATGATGGATACGCTGCTCAACATCGGACTCACCGACGCGACGCTGCGCGGCCTGCTGCGCCTGACCGGTAATCCGCGCCTGGTCTGGGATTCCTACCGCCGCCTGATCCAGAAGTTTGCCGAAGTGGTGCATGCGGCGAACCCGGCGCCATTTCGGGTTGCGCTCGAAACGGCGATGCAGCGGGCGCGCGTCGCACGCGCCCAGGAGCTCGATTTCCGGAGCCTTTCGGCATTGGCAAAGGAGTACCTCGGCCTGTTCGAATCAGTCACCGGCAAGGCCTTTCCGCAGAACCCGTTCGACCAGCTGGAGGCGGCGATCGGCGCCGTTTTCGATTCCTGGCGCAGTGCGCGTGCCGTCGAGTACCGCCGGATGCACGACATTCCCGAGGACATGGGCACGGCGGTCACCGTTCAACGCATGGTGTTCGGCAACGCGGGCGGCAGATCAGGGTCCGGCGTGGGTTTCACGCGCGATCCCGCCAGCGGCGAAAACCGTCTGTATCTCGACTTCCGCTTCAATAGCCAGGGCGAGGACGTGGTCGCCGGGCGGCACGGCGCCAATGACGCGCCTCGTCTGGGAGTGGCTCTGCCGGCGGTGGCGGCGCAACTGCAGTCCTTGCGCGGGGTCCTCGAAAGCGAGTTCGGCGACGCGCAGGAGTTCGAGTTCACCGTTCAGGATGGCGTCCTGTGGCTGTTGCAGACGCGTGATGCCAAGCGAACGCCCTGGGCGGCGCTGCGCATTGCCGTTGAGCAAGTGCGTGCGGGTGAACTGGCTGCGGCGGCAGCCCGGCGCCGCCTCGCAGGAATCGACCTGGCCTGTATCGAACAACGGCGCGTGGCACTCGATGCCGCCAACGAGTTGCTCGCCGGGGCGCTGCCGGCGAGCATTGGCGTCGCCACCGGCAGCATCGCCCTCGACGCCGAGACGGCACAGGCTTACGCCGCGGCCGGCCGGCCGGCGATTCTCGTGCGCGAGGACACCAGCACGGCCGACCTCGTCGGCATCGCCGCCGCGCAAGGTACGCTGACCGCGCGCGGCGGCCGCACGGCGCATGCCGCTGTCGTCGCTCGCCAACTGGGCAAGGCGTGCCTGGTCGGCTGCACCGCCTTGCGTATCGACAGTGTCGCGCGGCGTGTCAGTTTCGGCGACCGACGGCTTGGCGAGGGCGAGACCATCACCCTTGATTGCGAGAACGGCCGCGTCCTTGCCGGCGAAGCGCGCGTGCTGGTCGAGAAGCCGACCGAGTGGCTTCACGAACTGGCGAGCTGGTCGGTGTAGTTCGTCCGGTCGACCGGCACCATCTGCGCCAAGGCACCCGGATTTTGCCGGGCATCCCGGCCGTGCTCGCGCTTGTCATCTAACGGATTACGAGTCGGTCTGGCGCCACGGATTCCCCGGCCAGTTCTCAGTCCGCAATGCCATTGCCGGTTCCAGGCAACTGTTCGTCCTGCAAGCCGGCCACTACGACCTCCCAGGCAAAAGGCTGACGAGGACCGCCGGTTGCACGCCTCGTTGACCGCCTTCTTCCAGTAGGTCGGCGGACCGAGCGCCGTAACAAAAGCTTCGCCGTTCTTTCATCTGGCCGCAAACGCCCCGCTTTATCGTCAGTCGTGTGTGCAACCTTTACGGCTACTGACGGAGCGGTCAGATGAACAGAGAGTATCACAAGTGGTACAGCGCCCATCTCGAGCGAGATATGGAGTTGCTGGTCTTCGGTCACAGCGGTGCCAAGGTGCTGATCTTCCCAACCCGCTGCGCACGCTTTCACGAATACGAGGACCTGGGGCTGGTAAGCGAATTGCGCGACAAGCTGGAACATGGCCATCTTCAGCTCTATTGCCTTGACAGCATGGACGCCGAGACCTTCTATTGCTCCTGGCGCCATCCAGGTGACCGGGTGCGCCGCCATCTGCAATACGAGAGTTATGTCCTGCACGAAGTCCTGCCGCTGATGGCACAGAAGAACTCCCATCCCTGTACCATCGCTCATGGTTGCAGCTTCGGCGCCTATCATGCGGCCAACATCGCGTTTCGCCATCCGCATCTGTTCCGCAAGGTCGTGGCCTTGAGCGGGCGCTACGATCTGACGGTGGCCGTCGAACATTTCCGCGATCTGCTCGACGGCCATTACGAAGACAACGTCTATTTCAACACCCCCAGCCATTTCCTTCCCAACGTGAGCGACGCGCAGACCCTGGAGCACTTGCGGCGGCTGGAAGTGGTCATGGCAGTCGGCGACTCTGACCCGTTTCGTGACAACAACCACCAGATCAGCGCCGCGCTGTGGGCCAAGGGTGTCTGGCATGCCCTGCATATCTGGGAGGGGCGCGCTCACAGCGCACCCTATTGGCGCAAGATGGTGCCGATCTATGTCTGAATCTGGTGCGTCGTCGAGGTTCCGATACCCGGCTGCTGTGAGTTCGTGGTCTTCGGGCTGGCAATCACTTCAGGTGATCGCGAACATGAGCGTTTCGAGTTGGCGGACGACGTGTTTCCAGTCCAGCGATTCGGCCGTCAGTCGGGCATTGCGGCCTATCGTCCGGAAGACTTCCGGGTCGTCCGAATGCCTGGCAGCGAGTTTGCCGGCCATCGCTGTGAAGTGGTCGGTGCGTCCGTAGTCGGCCAGGAGGCCGTTCTTACCATGCCGCACATACTGGCCCGCCGCCGCGTAGTCGTAGGCCACCAGGGGCAGACCGCTGGCCATTGCTTCCAGGGTGACATTGCCGAAGGTCTCGGTGAGGCTCGGGAAGAGGAAAAGGTCGGCGGAGGCGTAATGGCTTGCCAGTTCTTCACCCCGGCGAATCCCGGCGAATATGGCCTCCGGGAGGCGACTACGCAGCCTCCTCTCCTCCGGGCCGTCACCCACCAGGACCAGACGGGCGCGCGGTTGCCGCTGGCGGATGGCGATCAATGCCGCGGCGAGCGCCGCCAGATTTTTCTCGGCTGCCAAACGCCCGACGTTCAGCACGACCGGCGTCGCCGGCGTCACTCCCCACTGCCGGCGCAGTAGTTCGCTGCGCCGATGCGGGTTGAACAGTTGCGTATCGACGCCGCGTGCCACGACTCGCAGGTTGCGGAAGCCGCCGGCGGCAAGTTGTTCACGCTGGCTCTCGCTGGGCACCATGGTCAGCAGGGTGCGGTTATGGAACTTTCGCAGATAGGCCACGATCGGCTTCTCCAGCCACCCGAGGCCATAGTGGTGGCTGTAGGTGTGGAAGTTGGTGCGAAAATCGGAACAGACGGGAACCTTGAGCTTGTGCGCCGCCTGCAGGGCGGACCAGCCCAGGGGGCCCTCGGTTACAACATGGACGAGGTCCGGACGACGCAAAGCCCATTGCCTGATCAACACACGCTTGGCCGGCAAACCCATCTTCAGGTCGGGATAGCGCGGGATCGGCATACCCCGTGTCAGTACCTCCTCGAAACCTTGATCCCTGGCGGCCACCTGGGCATGCTCCTGGCGGGGGCGGCTCAACTGGATCTCGTGACCGCGCTCGCGCAAGCCCTCGACACAGCGGGAGAGCGTGATGGCAACGCCATTGACCTCGGGCAGGTAGGTTTCGGTGACCACGGCAAGACGCAAGGATCGGCGGTTTGCCGGCAGTTGCTCGATGCGGATGGGCTCCATTTTTCGGCTCGCAGTGTCCGGTTGGGCCGATCTTCGCCAGTCCCCGTAACAGGCTCACGACAGCGGGATGACGATTCCGCGTTGCGGCCAGTTGTCGCCGATGCGTCTTTACGCCTTAACGCTTTCGTCGCAATGATCCGCTTCTACTATGCCGCCCCGTTTCACCTGTTGCGCGGCGAATTGATCGACCCCATGGTGCACAAGCCGGGTGCCTGACGGGTCGCTCCGAAAACTGGCAAAGTATTGCCGGGCAGTGCTGCATCGTCGATCGTCGTCAGCGCCGGTACCCCAGGCGATGGCTGATCAGCTCGCGCAGAATTCGACGCCGGATGGCCTGGTTGGTCAGACCCGGCGCCTCCCACCACCAGCCATCCCGCGCCATCGCGCGGGCAGCGGCGACAAAGCGTTCGGCAACCGAATCGAAGTCGACGCTGCTGTAGTTCAGGCCGAAGATCAGTCGGCCGCTGCCCACCCAGCTCAGGGCAAGTCCCTCGGCATCCAGATAGTATTGCAGTAGCCAGTTGTAGCGGCCGGGCCGGGTGTAGACCACCGTCCAGATGAAGGACAAATTCGCGACCTGCACCGGCACTGCGGCCGCCGTCAGTCGTCGGTTGAGTTCTGCGGCCCGGCCGTTCCAGCGTTCGTCCAGCCCGGCACCGAGCGCGCGTACGTCCGAGCGCTCCAGTTGCTCGAGGAAGACCTGCATCGCCCCCATCACATAGGGATGAGAATTGAAGGTCCCGCGGGCGAAACAGATGTCGGCCGGGCGCTCGTCGCGGAAACGTTTCATCAGGTCGCGTCGGCCGCAGACCACCCCCACTGGCAGGCCGCCGCCCAGGGTCTTGCCGTAGGTGACCATGTCGGTACGTACGCCAAAGTACTCCTGCGCACCGCCCGGCGCCCCGGTGTTCGGGTGCAGGGCCTGCAGCGGGTTGACCAGAACGCAGGCGATATCCTTGCGCGTGGCGAGCACGTGCAGGGAATCGGCGGCCATTTCCCTGAGGGTGTAGGTCTGGCGTGGCGGCAGCGGATTGCCGATGCCGGGCTGCACGTCTTCCCACCACCCGTGGTAGGCACCGCAGAAGCGGACGAGGTGGCTGCGCCGCGTGTGGTAGCGGGCCAGCCGCACCGGCTGCATCACCGCTTCGGTGCCGGACATGTGGAAGGAAACTTCGTCGAGGCCGGAAATGGCTCGCAACCGCCTGGCGTTGTCGGCGACCAGCGGATGGTAGGCGCCAAGCACCGGACCGAGTGCGTGAACGCGGGCGCTGCCTTCGGCGATACAGTGCTTGTAGAAATCGTAGCCGAAGACATTGGCGCCGTAGGAACCGGTCAGGTCATGGAAGTCGTTGCCGTCAAGGTCGGTCACCCGAACGCCGGCGCTGCCCTGCAGAAAACCAGTGCCCTTCAAGTGCTGACGCACGTAGCGACTGTACTGAAAGGGCACTCGGTAACTGCCGGTGAATTGCAGGTCGGAGATCAATTCTGCGGCCTCGCTGGCGAGCGCCGCCGTGCGTGCAAAGCGTTGTCGGTACAAGGCGGCAAGAGCCGCGAAACCGTCCCGGCGACGCTGGGCAACCTCTTCGGGTGCGCCGTCGGAACTGAAGAATCCAGCTTCGTCATACTCATAGTAGGGGATCAGGCGTGCCACCCGTTTGGCCATGCGCGAGTGTCCCGCCAGCGAGCGATGCTTGGCGCGCGAAAGTCGAGCCGGCGCTTGACGCGCGGCAGCAACAGCGAGCCCAGGCCAAGGGCAAGAGCGTACAGAGCCAGGGTTTGGTCCATTGCTTTCTCCTCAATCCATCTTCTACCGAAAGCTCTTTACAGAACCATGACTGTTCGCGCTCTGTTGGCCCGAGTTGTCCTTCAGGAAGACATCAATTTCCTCCTCACCAACCGGGTGCCGAGGCAACTGCTCACTCGTTTCATGGGTTGGTTCAGCAAGATCGAACAGCCCCTGGTGCGCGACGTCTCGATCGCCATCTGGAAGTTGTTCGCCGACCTGGGTCTCTCCGACGCCCGGACGACGTACTTCCGCAGTCTGCATGACTGCTTCACTCGCCAGTTGCGCGAGGGCGCACGGCCCCTGGCCAGTGCCGCGGGTGTTCTGGTCAGCCCGTGCGATGCGATTGTCGGCGCCTGTGGTGCCGTTGCCGGGGCGGCGGTTATCCAGGCCAAGGGCTGCCCCTATCCGCTGATCGACTTGCTCGGCGATCCCGCACTAGTGGAGCACTGCCGGGGTGCCAGCTACGTAACCCTGCGCCTGACCTCCAGCATGTACCACCGCTTCCATGCTCCCCACGATTGCCTTGTCGAGCGGGTGACCTATGTCTCGGGTGACGTCTGGAACGTGAACCCGATTGCCCTGAAGCGGGTGGAGAGACTGTTCTGCAAGAACGAGCGCGCGATCATCGAGGCGACGCTGGCCGGCAGCGGCCACCGTCTCGTTCTGGTGCCGGTGGCGGCCATGCTCATCGCCAGTATCCGCCTGCACTTCATTGATATGCTGCTGCACCTGCGCTACCGCGGGCCGCACGTGATTCCGTGTGCGGCGACCTTCGCCAAGGGCGAGGAAATGGGCTGGTTCCAGCATGGGTCGACGATCATTGTTTTCGCACCCAAAGGCTTTGCCTTGTGCGAAGGAATCAGTCAGGGCGCGCGCATACGTATGGGACAGGCATTGCTGCGCCTGTTGGGATAATGCCTGCACCCCTCGGCGATGAAACGTGCGAGGCATCGCCACTCTATCCCCAGCGAAGCAGGACCGCGCCAAGAGCAACGAACAAGGCACCCAGGAGACGCCATGGCCCCATCGGCTCTTTCAACAGGTAATGGCCGAGCAGCGCGGCAAACACCGCGGACGATTCACGCAGTGCCGCGACCGCCGGGATCGACGCGACAGTCATGGCCCAGAGGACGATGCCGTACGAGCCGACGCTCAGGAGCGAACCGGCAACGGCGGGAACCCGGCGTCGGCACAGGTGGGCCGCCACGCCGCCACCACGGCGCCACACACCGATAGCGAGAATTCCCCAGCCATCGAGGAAGAACAGCCAAAGAGTATAGGATGCCGCGCTCTCCGACAGGCGCACGCCGATGCCGTCGATCACCGTATAGACGGCAATGATCACGCCATTGCTGGCGGCGTACCATCGACGGCGACTACCGAAGGCTGGTTGCCGGAGACCAGACCATGCGGGCAGCGTGATGCCGATGCCGATGAGTGCCACGCCGAGAACCCCTCGGGACCCAAGGGGCTCGCCCAAAGCCGCCATGAAGAGTGCCACCAGCACCGGGGCGATGCCGCGCATCAGCGGGTAGGCAAGCGACAGATCGTTGTCGTGATAGGTTTCGACGAGGCCAAGAAAGTAAGCGACATGCACGATGATCGTCGCCCCCAGCCAGGGCAGGCTTGCCGGCGCCGGCAGCGGCAAGAACGGCAGCAGGCAGGCTGACAGCAGACTGCCGGCGACGGCCAGTCCGACCGTATCCAGCAGTCGGTCCGAGCTGGCCTTGAGCAGGCAGTTCCAGCCGGCGTGCAGCAGTGCCGCGAGGAATACCAGCAAGGCGACCGGTGTGCTGATCACGCCGGCCAGGGCAGCGAATAGGTCTTGACGTTGGTGAAGCCTTTCATTGCCTCGAGGACGCCTTCCTTGTGGCCCAGGCCAGAATCCTTGATGCCGCCGAACGGCGTCAGTTCGAGGCGGTAGCCCGGCACTTCGCGTATGTTGACGCTGCCGACATGCAGTTCGTTGACCAGGCGCGTAACGACGTCGAGCCGGTTGGTACATACGCCGGATGAGAGGCCAAAAGCCGTGCCATTGACGATGGCGATCGCCTCGTCGAGCGTCCTGAAGCGGATTACCGGCGAGACTGGGCCAAAAGTTTCCTCACGTACCACGGTCATTTCCGGACGCACCTGATCGAGCACCGTCGGCGAATAGAATGCTCCAGCACGGGAATTGCCGCAGAGCAGCTGGGCTCCCTGGCTGATCGCGTCGTTCACGCGCATTTCGAAGAGTCTTGCAGCGGCCTCGTCGATGACCGTGCCCATGTCCATGGTCGCGTCCGCCGGATCGCCGAAGCGCCAGGTGAGCGTCTTGTCCACCAGCATTTCGGCGAAGCGCTCGGCCACCGCATCATGCACCAGGATGCGCTTGACGGCAGTGCAGCGCTGGCCGGAGTTCTTGTACGAGCCGGCGACGGCGAGGCTGGAAGCCTCCTCCAGGTCGGCGTCGTCCATGACGATCAGCGGATCGTTGCCACCCAGTTCGAGCACCACGCGTCGGTAGCCGACGCGGGCGGCGATCGTCTTGCCGATGGCGACGCCGCCGGTAAAGGTGACGAGATCGATGGCCGGGTGGGTCAGCAGTTCGTCGGCGATTTCGCCGGGGTCGCCGGTGACGACCTGAAACATCGGCGGCGGCAATCCCGCTTCGTAAAGAATGTCGGCCAGCAGAAGCGCGGAGAACGGCACCTTCTCCGAGGGTTTGAGGAGCATGCGGTTATTGGTGGCGATCGACGGCACGATCTTGTGCGCCACCTGGTTCATCGGGTGATTGAACGGCGTAATCGCCGAAATCACGCCAAGCAGCGGATCGCGCTGCGTGTACACGCGCCGTTGCCGACCGTGCGGGGTGATGTCGCAAGAGAATATCTGGCCGTCGTCCTGCAAGGCGGCATGCGCGCCGAACAGCAGCACGTCGCGCACGCGACCGGCTTCGTAGCGGCTGTCTTTCTTGCACAGGCCTGACTCCGCAGTAATCAGATCGCTGATTTCCTCGCTGCGCGCGACGACCAGGTCAGCCGCACGCTGCAGGATTTCGTAGCGCTGATGGCGTGACAGACGCGGGCGATAGGCCTGCGCGATGGCGAATGCCCGCTGCACGTCGGCGACGGTGGCCTTGGGCACCGAGCCAATGCGCTCGCCGGTACTCGGGTTATGCACTTCGATGACGCGCTCGCGAGCGACGCGTTCGCCGCCGATGCGCATGCTTTCCTTGCGAAAGTTCATGAATCTGCTCCTGTGAGGTGGCGGATATCGGGCGAGGCAGTGCCATTGCCCAATGTTTGCGGCTGCTCGACCGGCAAGATGCTTGTTCATCAAACCGCAATGCAAGTCAGGAAGAATGCGCTGATCGACCCCTCGCCGCTGGTCAGCAATCCGCAAGGTTCGCATTATGGATTTCCCAGTGTTGCAGTTTGATTGATCCCACGCTGAAAGGATTCGGGACGCCATGAGCACTGCCATCGAGATCAGAAATCTCAGCAAGAGCTTTCCCTGCTGCAAGGCGCTGCAGGATGTCAGTCTGGATATCGACTGTGGCGAAATGGTGGCGCTGATCGGCGCTTCCGGGTCGGGCAAGTCGACGCTGCTGCGCCACATCGCCGGCTTCATCCCGGCTGATCGCGGCCAAGTCAGCGTGTTGAATCGGCTCGTACAGCAAGGCGGCAAGATGGCGCCGAATATCCGCAGCCTGCGCGCCGAGATCGGCTTCGTCTTTCAGCAGTTCAATCTTGTCAGCCGCTTGCCGGTGATCACCAACGTGCTGACCGGCATACTGTATCGAACCCGCCTCTGGCGCAGTTTGCTGATGCGCTTCTCTGTTGGCGAGCGCCAGCAGGCCATGGAAGCGCTGGTCGCGGTTGGTATCGAGCAGTCTGCCTGGCAACGTGCTGCGACCTTGTCCGGGGGCCAGCAGCAGCGCGCCGCGCTGGCACGCTGCCTGGTGCAAGGCGCGAAAGTGATTCTCGCCGACGAGCCGATCGCTTCGCTCGACCCGGAATCGTCACGCAAGGTGATGGAACTTCTCGCATCAATGAACCGCGACCGTGGTTGCACGGTAGTCGTCTCGCTGCATCAGGTCGAGTTCGCGCTCAAGTATTGCCCGCGCACCGTCGCGCTGCATCGCGGGGCCGTCGTCTATGACGGGCCGTCGGCGGCACTGACGCCGGCATTGCTTGGCGAACTGTACGGCAGCGCCGCCGAGGAACTGTTCGGCAGGATGCTGGACAGTCCGGCGCCGAAGGCCCACACACCGGTGACTCGCCTGCCCCCGCTTGCCGCTTGACGCGGCGATCGGCATTGCCCTTCCTGGCACCAATTCCATAAAGGAGGACCCATGCTTCGCCTACTCAAGTGTCTGTTAGCCGCTGCCGCCATCGCCTTGGTCGGTGTAGTCCATGCCGCCGAGGTCAAGGAACTCAACTTCGGCATCATCGCCACTGAAAAGGCCGGCGCCCTCAAACAGATGTGGGAACCCTTCCTCGACGACATGGCGAAGGCCGTCGGCGTCAAGGTCAATGGCTTCTATGCCACGGACTACGCCGGCATCATCGAGGCGCAGCGTTTCAACAAGGTGCAGATCGCCTGGTATGGCAACAAGTCGGCAATCGATGCCGTTGATCGCGCCGGCGGCGAAGTCTTCGTCCAGTTCATCGATCTCGACGGAACGCCTGGCTATTACTCCTACCTCATCACCCACCGGGACAGCGGTATCAGATCGCTCGAACAGGTACTCAAGAACGGCAAGGACTACTCTTTCGGCATCGGCGATCCGCAGTCGACTTCCGGCACGCTGGTGCCGACCTATTACGTCTTTACGATGAACAACCTGGATCCGAAGACCCATTTCAAGGTCATCCGCTCCTCGAATCACGAGGGCAACTTTCTTGCCGTACTGAACAAACAGGTCGACGTCGCGACCAGCAACAGCGAGATGATCCAGAAGATGAAGGAGAAGTCGCCCGAGAAGCTGGAGCAGATCCGCATCCTGTGGACGTCGCCGCTGATCCCGCGCGACCCGCTGGTCTGGCGCAAGGACCTGCCTGCCGATCTGAAGAAAAAGATCCAGGATTTCATGGTCGGCTACGGCAAGGATGAGCGCGAAAGAGAAATCCTGAAGAACATGTATCGTCTGGCCGGCTTCAAGGCGTCGACCGACGCCCAGCTGCTGCCGATCCGCCAGCTTGAACTGTTCAAGGATCGTCGCAAGTTCGAGAGCGATGCCAATATCTCCGACGCAGACAAGAAGGCGAAACTCGCCGAGATCGACGGCAAGCTCGCCGAACTGACCAGGCAGATGAAATAGCCGCGGACCTTTCGCGGCGGGCGGCGGCGGCAGTCCACGGCCCTGCCAGCCTTCCGTGCAGACCATCGAACACCATCAGAGCCCATTCGTGATGACGATCGTACCGAGAATCAGTGATGTGCCGCTGGCCCCGCCGCCTACGAGTCTGGCGACCCACCTGGCCTGGGGCGTGCTTTGCGTCCTGCTCATCTGGTCGTGGGAGGGGGCCGACATGCGGCCGCTGGACCTCATAAAGGATTCGGCGAACATGAAGGTTTTTCTTCAGGAGTTTTTTCCGCCGAACTTTCACGACTGGCGAATTTACCTGCGGGAGATGGTAATCACGATCCACATTGCCATCTGGGGCACCGTGCTGGCAGTGATTTGCGCCATACCCTGCGGTCTGGCTTCGTCGGAGAACCTCGTACCGCGCTGGGTCTATCAGCCACTGCGACGCGTGATGGATGCCTGTCGAGCGATCAACGAAATGGTCTTCGCCATGTTGTTCATCGTCGCCGTGGGCCTCGGCCCCTTCGCCGGGGTGATGGCGCTCTGGGTGCATACCACCGGCGTGCTGGCCAAGCTGTTTGCCGAGGCCGTCGAAGCGATCGACCCGCGTCCAATGGAGGGCGTGCGGGCCACCGGTGCCAATCCACTGGAGGTCGTTCTCTATGGCGTCATTCCGCAGGTGCTGCCGCTGTGGATTTCCTATTCGCTCTACCGCTTCGAGTCGAACGTCCGTTCGGCCTCGGTGGTCGGCATGGTCGGCGCCGGCGGCATCGGCGTGATCCTGCACGAGGGAATTCGTGGCTTTGATTATGCTGAAACGTCGGCCGTGCTGCTCATCATCATCGTCTCGGTGACGCTGATCGACCTGCTTTCGGCCCGCATTCGCCAATGGGCCATCTAGCCGGCACTGGCCGCCCTGGTGACACCCGCACACTAACTCGCCAAAGACCGGAGGTCAGGCAATGAGCCGTCGCAACATCCACCTCAATGGCATCACCTACCGCTGGCCTGTCCAGCCCGTGGTCGTCGTTTGCATCGACGGCGGCGACCCGGCCTATATCGAGCAGGGAATCCGCGACGGCATCATTCCCAACATCGCCCGTTTCACGCGTGAGGGCTTCAGCGCCATCGCCGAGGGCACGGTGCCGAGCTTCACCTGTCCAAACAACATGTCGCTGATTACCGGTGCACCGCCGGCAGTGCATGGCATTTCGGGCAACTTCTATCTCGATGTGGCGAGCGGTGAGGCGGTGGTGATGACCGGCCCGGAACTTCTGCGCAGTCGCACGATTCTCGCCGAGTTCGCCGATGCCGGTGCCAGGGTCGTCTCGATCACCGCCAAGGACAAGTTGCGGCGGCAGCTTGGCAAGGATCTCGACCTTGCGCGCGGCAACATCAGCTTCTCATCGGAGATGGCCGACCAGTGCAGCATGTCGGAGAACGGTATCGACAATGTCCTCGAACTCGTCGGCATGCCCTTGCCTGACATCTATTCGATGGAGTTGTCGCTGTTCGTGCTCAAGGCAGGAAGTCGCCTGCTCGAACGCCAGTGCCCCGCTCTGATGTTCTTGTCACTGACCGACTACATCCAGCACAAGCATGCGCCGGGCGAGCCGATGGCCAACGAGTTCTATCGCCGCATCGACGAGGCATTCGGACGCCTCGCCGAACTCGGTGCATTGGTGGCGCTGACCGCGGATCATGGCATGAACGACAAATCGACGCCGGCGGGCAGGCCCAACGTGATCTACCTGCAGGATATCCTCGACGAGGAATTCGGCAAGGGCGACACGCGCGTGATCTGTCCGATTACCGATGCCTTCGTCAAGCATCATGGGGCATTGGGTGGTTTCGTGCGCGTCTGGTGCCTTGGTGGCAAGGCGACACCGCCAGCGATCATCGATCTCGTCAAGGGCATGCCGGGGATCGCGGCGGCGCTCGACAAGGCGACGGTCTGCCGGCAATTCGATCTGCCGCCGGATCGCGAAGGCGATGTCGCGGTGCTCGCTGAGGCCAACGTCGTCATCGGCGCCGCCGCGAGCGAGCACGACCTGTCGAGCCTGGGCAATGCCCGCCTGCGCAGCCATGGCGCGCCGACCGAGGCACGCGTGCCGTTCATCCTCAGTCAGCCGCTGAACGACAGTTATCGGCAGCGTGCCGCCAGCGGACCGCTGAAGAGCCATCAGATCTTCGATTACGCGATCAACGGTGTCGAGGTCGGTCGATGAGCATCGCCGCCAGCGGCCGGCTGGCCGTCTACGAAGAGCCCAACGCGCCGTTTCAGATTCGCGAGTACCCTTTGCGAGCGCCGGACGCTGGCGAGGTGCTGGTCCGCATCCGGATGTCCACGATCTGTCGCTCCGACATCCATTCGTATCAGGGGCGGCGACCGAATCCTTGTCCCGGCGTGCTCGGCCACGAGATCATCGGCGTCATTGTGGCGCTGGGTGAGGGGGTGCACCAGGACATGCGCGGCGACCCACTGGTGCCGGGCGACCGGGTTACCTGGAGCGAATATTTCGTTCCCGGAAGCAACTACACTGCCGATGTCCTGGGCCTGCCGCAAAAGTCACCCGGGGTGGACAAGTACGGTCATCTGGCGGCCCCGACCCTGCCGCATCACCATGGTGGTTTCGGCGAGTACTGCTATATCTTGCCGCATTCGTGGATCCTGCGTCTGCCGGAAGAACTCAGTGACGAAGAAGCCACGCCGATAAATTGCGGGGTGGCGACGATGATTGCCGTCACCGAGGCCGCCGCTATCGGCATCGGACAGACTGTGGTCATTCAGGGCCTCGGACTCCTTGGGCTCTACGGGGCGGCCATCGCCAAGGCACGTGGCGCACGCGCCGTCATCGGCCTCGATACGGTCGCTGAACGACGTGCACGGGCGCATCGCTTCGGGGTCGATCTTGCACTCGATCCGGCGACCATCGACCAGGCCGCTCTACTGCACGAGGTACGCGAGATTTGCCGTCCTGCGGGCGCCGATGTCGTGATCGAGGTCTGTGGGGTGGCCGACGTCATTCGCCTGGGTCTCGACATGCTGCGTGTCGGCGGCACCTATGTCTTGGCTGGCGTCGTCAATCCGCAGGCGATGGTGACGATCGATGCCAATCTGCTGCTGCGCAAGTTGCTGACACTGCGCGGGGTGCATAACTATCACCCGCGCAACCTGATTGAAGCCCTCGATTTCGTCGTCGGCAACCGCCGCCGTTTTCCTTTCCATGACCTGGTCGACGGCAGGTATCCGCTCGACCGGGTTGGCGAGGCGATGGCCGATGCCGCCGCCCGGCGGGTGCTGCGCGCCGCCATTGTCCCCTGATCAGAGAACGCAGGTGATGAACATGAATGGACACGTTCTCCTGACTCCAGGCCCGCTGACCACTTCCGCCGCCACCCGGGCGGCCATGCTGCACGACTGGGGCTCGTGGGACAGCGCCTTCAATGCCTTGACGAAATCGGTCTGTCGCGATCTGGTGGCGATCGTCGGCGGCGAGCACAGTCACGTCTGCGTGCCCCTGCAAGGCAGCGGTACGCTCTCTGTGGAGGCCGCTCTGGGCACTCTGGTGCCGAGGGCGGGCAAAGTCCTGGTAGCCAACAACGGTGCCTACTGCCAGCGCATCGTGCGCGCTCTCGGCTACCTTGGCCGCTCGGTCGTGGTGCTCGAGCATCGCGAGGATGAAGCCGCCGATCCGGCGCGCGTCGACGCCGCGCTGGCGGCCGACCCGGCGATCAGCCATGTGGCGCAGGTACATTGCGAAACCGGCACAGGCATCCTCAACCCGCTGTCCGAGATTGCCGCCGTCGTGGCGGCGCGAGGCCGCCGGCTGATCATCGATGCGATGAGTTCGTATGGCGCCATCCCGATCGACGTGCACGACATCCCTTTCGATGCCCTGGTTGCGGCTTCCGGCAAGTGTCTGGAAGGCGTTCCCGGGATGGGCTTCGTCATTGCCCGTCGCGGTGCCCTCGAACTGGCCGAGGGCAATAGCCATTCGCTGGCGATGGATCTGCACGACCAATGGCTCTACATGCGGAGGACCGGGCAATGGCGCTTCACGCCGCCAACCCATGTGGTGGCCGCGCTCCGTCAGGCCCTCGACCAGTATTGGCAGGAAGGCGGTCAGCCAGCGCGGCTGGCCCGCTATCGCGAAAACTGTCGGGTGCTGGTCAGCGGCATGCGGGCGCTGGGCTTGCTCCCTTTCCTCGCTGACGCCGTGCAGGCGCCGATCATTGTCACCTTTCATGCTCCTGCCGATACGGCCTACGATTTTGCCGAGTTCTATCG
>ERZ724516.373-NODE-373-length-28041-cov-5.366648_pt1 | contig 28041 bp, 29 predicted proteins | sample MGYA00376049_ERZ724516 | MGnify/ENA primary metagenome ERZ724516 (study PRJEB28724, sample SAMN07190886) | activated sludge metagenome | isolation source: activated sludge of sewage treatment plant in Hong Hong | place: USA: Christiansburg, Virginia | collected... | reverse complement strand
GCTCACGGATGCCGTCCTGGTCGTCGATGATGAATTCCTGGGTCAGGATGTGCAGAATTTCCTGATCGGCGGGAATCGGCATTGCGCGCGCGGTTTCGATCACCCGCTCGACGTCCATCGTCGTGACTTCCTTGTCCTTGATGGCGACCATGCCGTTGGAGTTGAAACTGCGGATGTGGCTACCGGCGATGCCGGTGTACACATCACGAACCTTGCAGTCGGCCATCAGTTCCACTTCCTGCAGCACGCGCGAGATGGTGGCGACGGTCTCCTCGATGTTGACCACGACGCCCTTCTTCAGTCCCTTGGATTCCTGCGAACCCATGCCGATCACATTCACTCGTCCCTCGGGTGTGAGCTCGGCGACCAGTGCGACGATTTTCGATGTGCCGATGTCGAGTCCGACAATCAGATCCTTGCTATCCCTGCTCATTTCTTTCCTTTGACTTCTTGAACCGCACTGGCCGGAAAGCGCAGCGCGAAACCGTTCGGATACCGCATGTCCACCGCTATCGGCCGCCCATGGCGTGTTTCCGACAGGCTCGGATAGTAGTCGACGAAACGCTGCAGGCGGACGCGGATCGGCGCTTTCGCCTGCTCGCGACCCAACTCAACCAGCATTCCATTCTCCATCTTCAACAGCCACGCCAGCCGCGGCGACAAGGCCACGTGCGCCGGCAGGACACCGACTGGCTTCAACAACTGCGCAAACTCCGCGTAACGACGGAGAACCTCGCCGGCCGACCCGGTCGGGCCACTGAGCCGGGGTAGCGGCTGCTCGCGCGTCAGCGGGGCAGAGAAGACCTCGCCGAAGGTGTTTACCAGTTCCCCTTGTCCATCGCCCCAATGCGCAGCCGCCTGCTGTTCCTCGATGCGGACCTCGATGCGTGCCGGCCATTTGCGCCACACCTCGGCACGACGCACCCATGGCAACTGCTCGAGAGACAGGCGAATCGCTTCCGGACTGACCGTGAAGAAGTTGCCGTGCAGCAGCGCCGACAGCACTTGTTGCACATCGCTGTGCCGAACCTCGCGCAACTCGTGCGTCACCAGCACCTCGTTCAGCGGAAAGAGGCGCAAGCGCGGTGCTCCCCAGATCACTGCGGCAACCAGCAAGGCAATTCCGCCTGCCAGCAAGAGCAGGTCGGCAACGGCTGTCATCAAGCGCGGTTTGTGCCACATTGCTCATCCCAGCGTGGCAAGTGCCAGTATGCGGACGACCAGATCGTCGTAGCTCATGCCGGCGGCGCGCGCTGCCATGGGCACCAGCGAGTGGTCGGTCATTCCTGGCGAGGTATTCACTTCGAGAAAGTAGGCTGCGCCGCCGCCAGCCGTTGCCGCCCGGTCGAGCAGGAAGTCGACGCGTCCCCAGCCGCGGCCCCCAAGGACGCGAAAAGCGTCCAGCGCCTGTTGGCGAAGTTCGCTCTCACGGGTTTCCGTGAGGCCACAAGGGCAGCGGTAGGCGGTGTCGTCACGCAGGTACTTGGCTTCGTAGTCGTAGAATTCGTTGCTCGGCTCGATCTTGATGATCGGCAGCGCCTCGTTGCCCAGGATGGCGACGGTGTATTCGCCGCCCAGGATCGCGCGTTCGGCGATCACCAGCGAGTCATGGCGGGCGGCTTCGGCGCGCGCCGCTGGCAGTTCACCCGGGCGCTTGACTTTCGTGATGCCGATCGACGAGCCTTCGCAGGCCGGCTTGACAAACAGCGGCAGCCCGAGAACCGCTTCCACGGCGGCGAGGTCGGTAGCGTCGTCGAGCATCAGATAAGGTGGAACCGGCAGGCCGGCGGCCTGCCAGAGCAACTTCGTTCGCCATTTGTCCATCCCCAGCGCGGAAGCCATGACGCCGCTGCCGGTGTAGGGAATGCCCATCAATTCGAGCGCGCCCTGAATGGTTCCGTCCTCGCCGTAGCGTCCATGCAGTGCAATGAACGCCCGCGCGAAGCCCGCCAGGTCGTCGAGCTGCCGCTCTGCCGGATCGAACGCGTGCGCGTCTACACCCTGCCGCCGCAAGGCCGCCAGAACGCGCGAACCGCTGTTCAGCGACACCTCGCGTTCGGCGGAGCGGCCGCCGAAGAGTACTGCCACCTTTCCGAAGTCGCGTACGTTCATCATTTCATCCTAGCAGGCGAGAAGCTTGCCGGGAATACCGCCGATCGAACCGGCGCCCATCGTGATGACCACATCGCCGTCGCGGACGATATCCAGGATTGCCTGCGGCACGTCGCCGATACTCTCGACGAAGACCGGCTCCACCTTGCCGGCGACGCGCAAGGCGCGGGCCAGCGCCCGACCGTCGGCGGCAACGATCGGTTGCTCGCTGGCGGCATAGACTTCGGTCAATACCAGCGCGTCGACGCCGCTGAGCACCTTCACGAAATCCTCGAAACGGTCGCGTGTGCGGGTATAGCGGTGCGGCTGAAAGGCCAGCAACAGGCGACGACCGGGAAAGGCGCCACGCGCGGCGGTGAGGGTCGCGCTCATTTCGACCGGATGATGTCCGTAGTCGTCGACCAGGGTGAAGCAACCGCCATCGGCGAGTGCGATCTCTCCGTAGCGCTGGAAGCGCCGACCGACACCACGGAAATCCGTCAGCGCCTTCAGGATCGCGTCATCGGCGACGCCTACCTCACTGGCGACGGCGATTGCCGCCAGCGCATTGAGCACATTGTGTCGTCCGGGCAGGTTGAGGGTGACCGGCAGGCGACTGACTGAGCCGTTGACCCGCACACAATCGAAACGCATCTGGCCGGCTTCGGCCGTCACATTCTCGGCGTAGAAGTTGGCTGCCGGGTCGAGACCGTAGGTGACGATCTGTTTGCTGACCTGCGGCATGATTTCACGGACGTTGGCGTCATCGGCGCAGAGCACGGCGACGCCGTAGAAGGGCAGTCGTTGCAGGAACTCGACGAAAGCCTGCTTGAGGCGGTTGAAATCGTGGCCGTAGGTCTCCATGTGGTCGGCATCGATATTGGTAACCACCGAGATCACCGGCGACAAAAAGAGGAAAGAGGCGTCGGACTCGTCGGCCTCGGCCACCAGAAAATCGCCGGACCCGAGGCAGGCATTGGCCCCGGCGGCGTTGAGCCGGCCCCCGATGACGAAAGTCGGGTCCATGCCGCCGGCGGCGAGAATCGACGCCACCAGACTGGTCGTCGTCGTCTTGCCGTGCGTGCCGGCGACAGCGATCCCCTGCTTGAGTCGCATCAGCTCGGCCAGCATCTGAGCCCTTGGGACGACGGGCACCTTGCGACTGCGCGCCGCGATGACTTCGGGGTTGTCGGCCCTTACCGCCGAGGAGACGACGACCGCGTCCGCGCCGTTGACGTTCGCCGCGGCATGTCCGATCACGGTACGCACGCCGAGCGCCGCGAGGCGCCGGGTAGCGGAGTTGTCGGCGAGATCCGAACCGCTCACCACGAAGCCCAGGTTGGTCAACACCTCGGCGATGCCGCTCATCCCGGCACCGCCGATACCCACGAAGTGGATGTTCTTGACTTTGTGTTTCACTTCGCGAGCTCCTCGCACATTCGCGCCACTTCCTCGGTGGCTTCCGGTCTGGCCATCTCGCGCGCCTTTTCAGCCATTGCGCGCAGCTGACCTACAGGGGTGTGGCAGAGCCGGCTGATCGTCTCCGGCGTCAATTCCGCTTGCGGCAGCAGGACGGCTCCGCCAGCGAGTGAAAGAAAGCGGGCGTTGGCCGTCTGATGGTCGTCAACGGCGTATGGAAACGGCACCAATACGCTCGCCACGCCGGTCGCCGCCAGTTCAGCGACGGTCAGAGCGCCGGCCCGGCAGATGACCAGGTCCGCCCATTCGTAGGCCCCGGCCATGTCTTCGATGAAGGCGGCGCAGTGCGCCTGCACCCCGGCCTCGGCATAGTTGTGCTGCAGTGCCTCCAGGTGCTTTTCGCCGGCCTGATGGACAACCTGGGGCCGCGCGTCGGCATCGATCAGCGCCAGACCCCGGGGAACGACGTCGTTCAGCGCACTCGCCCCCTGGCTGCCGCCGAGGACGAGCAAACGAACCGGCCCCTGGCGATCGGCGAGACGCGTTGTCGGCGGCGGCAGCCGGGTCATTTCCGGACGCAGCGGATTGCCAACCCAGATGCCTTTCGGGAGGACATCGGGAAAACCGCAGGCCACCCGGTCGGCGACTCGCGCGAGCACGCGGTTGGCCAGGCCGGCAATCGAATTCTGCTCATGGATGAGCAGTGGGCAACCGAGCAGCGCTGCCATCATGCCGCCCGGGAAGCTCACGTAGCCACCCATGCCGAGGACGACATCCGGGCTGACCCGGCGGATTTCCCGCCGCGCCTGCCAGCATGCCGAGAACAGGTGAAACGGTAGCAGCAGCTTGCGCAAGAGGCCTTTGCCGCGCAATGCGGCAAAGCGTACCCAGGCCATTTCGTAGCCGCGTGCCGGGACGAGCTTGGCCTCCATACCGTCGGGTGCTCCCATCCAGACGACCTTCCAGTCGCGGCTCCGGAGCAGGTCGGCCACCGCGAGGCCAGGAAAGACGTGGCCGCCGGTACCTCCCGCCATGACCAGCAGGGTCTTGCTCACGAGTCACCTCCGGCGGGCGCCGGTGCCAGCAGTCGGCAAGCGCAGACCATGCTCATACCTTGGCTCCCCGCATCAACTGGCGATTCTCCCAATCGATTCTCAGGAGTACGGCCACCGCCACGCAGTTGGCGAGAATTCCCGAGCCGCCAAAACTCATCAGGGGCAGTGTCAGGCCCTTGGTCGGCAGCAGCCCGGTGTTGACGCCCATGTTGATGAAGCCCTGCACGCCCATCCACACGCCTATCCCTTGCGCCACCAGGGCCGAGTAGAGGCGGTCGAGGGCGACTGCCTGACGGCCGATCGCGAAGGCGCGCTGGATCAGGAGGCCGAATAGCACGATCACGGTCAGAACACCGACAAAGCCCAGTTCTTCGGCAATGACGGCGAGCAGGAAGTCGGTATGCGCCTCCGGCAGGTAGAAGAGCTTTTCGACGCTGGCGCCGAGACCGACGCCGAGCAACTCGCCCCGGCCGAACGCGATCAGCGCGTGCGACAGCTGATAGCCACGACCGAAAGCGTCAGCCCAGGGATCCATGAAGCCGAAGATCCGATCGCGGCGGTAGGGGGAAATGATGATGAGCGCGGCGAAAGCAGCCACCAGCACGAAGATCAGGACGACGAAAAGGCGTGCGCGCATGCCGCCGAGGAAAAGAATGCCCATGGCGATGGCAATGATCACCACAAAGGCGCCGAAGTCGGGTTCCTTGAGCAGCAGGATACCCACGGCTACCATCGCACTGGCCAGTGGCAGGAACGCTCTCTTCAGGTCATGCATGTGCGGCATCTTGCGGCTGGTGTAGTCGGCGGCATAGAGAACGGCAAACAGCTTCATCAACTCGGACGGCTGCAGATTGACGATGCCCAGCGGTAGCCAGCGGCGCGCCCCATTCACCTCGCGACCGATACCCGGAATCAGCACCAGCGCCAGCAGCAGGAAGCCGCCGACGAAAAGCCACGGCGACCACTGTTGCCACGTTGACAGGGGCACCTGGAAAGCCACGGCGGCGGCCACCAGGCCGATGGCCAGAAAAACCGCGTGGCGAACCAGGAAGTAGGCAGGCTGATTGCCGGTCAGGCGTCCCGCTTCGGCCGTAGCCATCGATGCCGAGTAGACCATGACCATGCCGATGACGAGGAGCGCCAAGGTGCTCCAGAGGAGTGCCAGGTCGATTTCCGCAGGCAGGCGACGCGGTGCGTCGAGGGCTCGCAACATCAGGCGGCCTCCCTTTCGATGCGACGAACGGCGTCGACAAATGCTTCGGCGCGGTGCTCGTAGTTGCGATACATGTCCATGCTGGCGCAGGCTGGCGAGAGCAGCACGGCGTCACCCACGCGCGCCTGGGCAGCACACCAGCGTACGGCTTCGGCCATGTCGACGCAATGCTGCAGTGGAACCTGGCAGCCCTCCAGGATGGCGGCCATCGCCAGCGCGTCGCGCCCGATCAGCGCGGCCGCGCGCGCATGCGCGTCCAGTGCAGGCCGCAGGGGCGAGAAATCCTGCCCCTTGCCATCGCCGCCAAGGATGATCGCCACCGGTCGGCCCAGGCCCTGCAGCGCGGCCAGAGTGGCGCCGACATTGGTGCCTTTCGAATCATCGAAGTAGGCAACGCCATCAATCTCGGCAACCCATTCGACGCGATGCGCAAGGCCCTTGAACGCCACGAGGGCCGGCAGCACGCTGGCCAGGTCAATGCCTGCCGCCTCGCACAAGGCGAGCGCGGCCATGGCGTTGGCGGCGTTGTGACTACCGACCAGTTGCAATTCGTTGCTGGCGACCAGCCGGTCATCGCCGCGCACGATCCAGCCGTCCACGACTCCGTAGTCGCACGGGCGGGGTGGCGGATTGAGGCCGAAAGTCACCATCCGGCGGTCGGGGTGTCCTGCCGCCAGGCTGCGAGCGTCGTCGCGGTTGAGGACCATGACGCCGTTGCCCTGGAAAATACGCGCCTTGCTGGCCGTGTAGTCGTCCATGTCCAGATAGCGGTCGAGGTGGTCCTCGCTGAGATTGAGCAGGGCGGCGGCGTCGGCAGCCAGGGAATGCGTTGTTTCGAGCTGAAAGCTGGACAGTTCCAGCACCCACAGCTCGGGTAGGTCTCTTTCATCGATGGCGCTCATCAGCGCGTCGAGTGCCGCCGGTCCGATGTTGCCGGCAACCGCTGTCCGGCGACCGGCCGCCCTGCACAGGGCGCCGACCAGGGCGGTGGTCGTCGTCTTGCCGTTGCTGCCGGTGATCGCAATCACCCTGGCCCGGGGCGTCAGTCCGCCGATTGCCCAGGCGAACAGTTCGATCTCGGAGACCAGCGGCACGCCACGGGCCACCGCCGCCTGAACGAGTTCTTCCTGGACCGGCACGCCGGGGGAAATCGCGATCAGATCAACGCCGGCGAAAGCCTCCGCGGTGAACGGACCGACGCACAGATCTGCAGCAGGTACCGCGGCACGCAGCGCGTCGGCCTGCGGCGGCGCCGGACGACTGTCGGCGACGCGCACGTGCGCGTCCTGCCGCGCCAGCCAGCGGGCCATTGCCAGGCCGCTTTCGCCGAGGCCGATGACGAGGATCAGTTTGCCGGCAAGTTCCATCTCAGCGCAGTTTCAGGGTGGACAGACCGACCAGCACCAGCATGATGGTGATGATCCAGAAACGGACGACGACTTGCGTCTCTTTCCAGCCGCCCAGCTCGAAGTGGTGGTGCAGCGGCGCCATGCGGAAGATCCGCCGGCCACCCGTGAACTTGTAGTAAAGCACCTGCGCGGCGACCGACAGCGTTTCGGCGACGAAGATACCACCCATGATCGCCAGCACGATCTCCTGGCGCACGATGATCGCTACCGTGCCGAGGGCGGCGCCGAGCGCCAATGCTCCGACGTCGCCCATGAATACTTCCGCCGGATAGGCGTTGAACCAGAGAAAGCCGAGGCCGGCACCCGCGATCGCACCGAGGAAAATGGCCAGTTCGCCGGCGCCCGGGATGTACGGCAGGAGCAGATACTTGGCATACACGGAATTGCCGGCAACATAGGCGAAAATGGCCAGCGCCGCGGCGATCATGACCGTCGGCATGATCGCCAGACCATCGAGGCCATCGGTGAGGTTGACCGCATTGCTGGTGCCGACGACGACCAGATAGCTCAGGACGATGAAGCCGAAGATTCCGAGCGGATAGGAGACGGTCTTGAAGAAGGGAACGATCAACTCCAGTTGTGCCGGGCCGGTCGCCGTCAGCCCCAGGTAGAGCGCTACCGTGAGACCGATTACCGATTGCCAGATGTATTTCCAGCGTGCCGGCAAGCCGCGTGGATTGCGGTGCACGACCTTCTGCCAGTCGTCATACCAGCCGATGCCGCCGAAGCCGAGCGTGACGATCAGGACGATCCACACGTAGCGGTTGGTGAGGTCACCCCAGAGGAGCGTCGTGGTGGCGATGGCGATCAGGATCAGCGCGCCGCCCATGGTCGGCGTTCCGGACTTGACGAGGTGGGTTTGCGGGCCGTCGTTGCGCACCGCCTGACCGATCTTCTTGGCGGCCAGCCAGCGGATCACGCCAGGGCCGGCAATGAAGGAAATGATCAGCGCCGTCATCGCCGCGAGCACCGTGCGCAGGGTGATGTAATTGAAGACATTGAAGGCGCGCACTTCCTGTGCCAGCCATTGGGCGAGCAGCAGCAACATCACTCGCCCTCCGCGGGTGAGGGAACGGCAAGCGCATCGGCGACACGTTCCATGCGCATGAAGCGCGATCCCTTGACGAGGACGGTCGTCTCCGGCGTCAGTTCCGCGGTCAGGCTCGCGACCAGACGGTCGATGCTGTGGTGATGTTCGCCGCCGCTCCCGAAGTTGTGGGCGGCCAGCGCACTGGCCTCACCCAGCGCCAGCAGACGGTCGATTCCCTGGCTCTTGGCGTAACCACCGATCTCGTCATGAAACTGAGCGCTCATTTCCCCGATTTCACCCATGTCGCCGAGTACCAGTATCTTCTTGCCAATCGTTGCCGCGAGGACGTCGATTCCCGCGCGTACGGAGTCGGGGTTGGCGTTGTATGTGTCGTCGAGCAGCACGGCGCCATGCAAGGCGGCCCGCCGCTGCAGGCGCCCCTTGAGTCCGCGAAAGGCGCTCAGGCCGGCCTGTACCGCGGTGAGAGAAATCCCGGCGGCCAGCGCGGCCGTCGCCGCGGCCAGGGCGTTGCGGGCATTGTGCTGCCCCGGCAGCGCCAGCACGACGTCGGCCTGGCCATCCGGCGCGAACAGGCTGAGGCGGCTTTCCAGTCCGTGCAGATGAAACTTCCCGGTGACGTCCGCTGCCTGTTCAAAGCCGAAAGTCATCATCCGCAGGCCGCGGCACTGGCTGCGCCACAGTTTGGCCCAGGGGTCATCGGCATTGAACACCGCCACGCCGGTTTCATCGAGACCCGTGTAGATGCTGCCCTTTTCGGCAGCAATCGCTTCCAGCGAGCCCATGCCGGCGAGGTGCGCCCGCTGCGCATTGGTCACCACCGCGACCGTCGGGCGGGCGATGCCGGCCAGATACGCAATCTCGCCCGGATGATTCATCCCCAACTCGATGATTGCCGCGCGATGCGTCGCGTTCAGCCTGAGCAGGGTCAGCGGCAGGCCGATGTCGTTGTTGTAGTTGCCCTGCGTGGCGAGCACCGCCTCGCCGTAGGCGGCCTTCAGGATGCTGGCGATCATCTCCTTGGTCGTCGTCTTGCCGTTGCTGCCGGTCACGGCCAGCAGCGGCAGCGCAAACCGGCCTCGCCAGTCGGCGGCCAAGGCGCCCAGCGACAGTCGCGTCTCCGCGACCTGGACGAGTGGCAACGACAGCGCCTGTAGACCCTCTGCGGCGTCGGTCGCGACGATCGCTGCGGCGGCGCCACGCGCCTTGGCCGCCGCGACGTAGTCGTGACCATCGAAGTTCTCGCCGCGCAGGGCGACGAACAACTCGCCCGCGGCAATGCTGCGGGAGTCGGTCGATACCCCGGAGAAGGTGGCGTTTGCGCCGAGGACCTTGCCGGCGGTGGCGCGGGCGGCAGCAAGAAGATCCATCATCGCGCTCACTGGGCCAGTTCCTGGCGGTCGGTCAGCGCGGCACGCGCCTGCGCGCCGTCCGAGAACGGACGCCGGACGCCGGCGATTTCCTGGTACGGCTCGTGCCCCTTGCCGGCGATCAGGACAACGTCGGCGGGATGTGCCGCAAGCAAGGTGCGACGAATCGCTTCGCCGCGATCGGCGATGACCAGCGCCGTCGGCGCCCCGGTGAGAATGTCCGCGAGGATCGCGTGCTCGTTTTCGCTGCGTGGATTGTCGCTGGTCAACACGACGCGATCGGCGTGGCGGGCGGCAACCGCTGCCATCAGGGGTCGCTTGCCGCGATCCCGATCGCCGCCACAGCCGAAGATGACGACCAGACCGGCGCCGCGCGCATTGGCCACCGGGCGCAGCGCCATGAGGGCACTTTCCAGGGCATCGGGGGTATGCGCGTAGTCGACGATCACCAACGGCTCGTTGTGGCCGCCGATCTTTTCGAGACGACCCGGCGGCGAGTTCAACTGCGCGAAACGTTCCGCGATGGCCTTGGGCGTCAGGCCGGCGTCGATCAGCACGGCGGCAACCGCCAGCAGGTTGGAGACGTTGTAGCGGCCGAGCAGCCCGCTTTCGACGAGGGCACGACCGTTGGGCGCGCAGAGACGAAAACGCAGCCCGTCGATCGTTTCCTCGACGTTCTCGGCCCGGATCGTCCCTTGCCGGTCGTCGGCGCCAGCTTGCTGCGTATAGCCGATAACCTTGGTCGCGGTGCTCAGGGCGGCCAGTTCACGCCCAAAGGGATCATCGAGATTGCTCACCGCCAGGCGCAGTCTTGGCCAGGCAAAGAGTCTTGCCTTGGCCTGCGCATAGGCGGCCATCGTTGCGTGGTAATCCAGGTGATCGCGGGTGAGGTTGGTAAACACCGCTACGTCGACGCGGGCCCCGTCGAGGCGCCCCTCGGCAATGCCGATCGAACTGGCCTCGAGCGCACATGCCTGGGCATCGTCCTTGGCAAAGCTGGCCAGATAGCGCATCAGGGTCGTCGCTACCGGCGTGGTGAAACCGGTTTCCACCAACTGGCCGGGCATACCCGCGCCCAGCGTGCCAATCACGGCGCAGCGGCGCGGGTGTGTGGCGGCAATCCACTGGCTGACGCTGGTCTTGCCATTGGTACCGGTGACGGCGATCAGCGACAGGCGCTCGCTCGGTCGCCCGTAGATGGCGTTGGCCAGAGGCCCGCAAAGCTCTCGCAAGCCAGCCACCGCGAGATTGGCGACCTGCCATGTGCGGTTCCAGGCAAAATCGGCCGTGCCGGCCGGAGCCGGTTCCCAGAAGACGGCAACGGCGCCGTTGGCAATTGCCTCGGCGATGTAGCGGCGACCGTCGGCCAGATCGCCGGGATATGCCAGGAAGAGGTCGCCCGGGCGCACTTGGCGGCTGTCGTCGGTCACCCCGCCGGGTACGACGCCGAGGGTCGCCAGCCGCTGCAGGGCGGCCGTATCGGCTTCGCTACGCGCAGGACGTGCCACGGCCCTCACAGTCTGGCCTTGCTCGTCGGGGTCTTGGGGCTTTGCGCGACGACCAGCGGCGCGTCCGGCGCAATCCCGAGCGTGCGCAGGGAACTGCCCATCACCGAGGCAAACACGGGCGCCGCGACGTCGCCGCCGTAATGCTTGCCGGCGCTCGGCTCGTCGATCATCACCGCGACGATCAGGCGCGGATCCGAGGCTGGCGCAAAACCGACGAAGGAGGATACATACTTGTTCGCGTAGCGGCCGCCGGCAAGTTTGTGGGCGGTGCCGGTCTTGCCGGCAACACGGTAGCCGGGGATCTGCGCTTTCGGAGCCGTGCCGCCGGGCAGGACGGCCATTTCGAGCATGGCGCGAACTTCGCGTGCCGTCTTCGGGCTGAACACACTGGCGCCGTGGGGCAGCGAAGATTCTGCCCGCGTCAGCGACAGCGGCACCAGGTCGCCGTCGCGCGCAAACACCGAATAGGCGCGCGCCAACTGAATCAGCGAAACCGAAATGCCGTGGCCGTAGGCCATCGTTGCCTGCTCGATCGGCCGCCAGTTCTTCCATGGCCTGAGCCGGCCACTGACTTCGCCGGGGAAGCCGAGGCGCGGCAGCTGTCCGAAGCCGACGTCGTCGAACATCTCCCACATCTTCTGATAGGGCAGCATGGCGGCGATCTTGGCTGCACCGACGTTCGACGACTTCTGGATCACCTCGGCGACCGACAGCGCGCCGTGCGGGTGGGCGTCGGAGATCGTCGCGTTGCCGATGGTCAGGCGGCCCGGTGCGCAGTTGATGATGCTATCCGAGCGGACCTTGCCGTTCTCGAGCCCGAGGGCGATCGTGAACGGCTTCAGAGTCGAGCCTGGCTCGAAGGTGTCGGTGACCGCACGATTGCGCAGCTGGCTGCCGGACAGGTTCTCGCGATTGTTCGGGTTATAGGTTGGCCAGTTGGCCAGGGCCAGGATCTCGCCGGTCCGGACGTCGAGCACGACGACCCCACCGGCCTTGGCGTTGTTGTCGGTGATGGCCTGCTTCAACTGACTGTAGGCCAGGTACTGGATCTTCGAGTCGAGCGCCAGACGAATGTCCTTGCCGTCCTGCGGCGGCTTGATCGAACCGACATCTTCGACGATTTGCCCGCGGCGGTCCTTGATGACGCTGCGGCTACCGGGCTGGCCGAGCAATTGGCCGTGAAAGGCCAGCTCGACGCCCTCCAGTCCCTTGTCGTCGACGCCGGTGAAACCCACCATGTGGGCGGTCATTTCGCCGGTCGGATAGAAGCGGCGATACTCCTTGTTCTGGCCGATGCCGGGAAGCTTCAGCGCGGCGACCTGCTCGGCCACCGGGGGCGGTATCTGGCGACGCAGGAAGACGAAGGTCTTTTCGGTGTCGAGCTTGCGCGACAGCTGCTTGGGGTCCGTTTCGAGCAGGGCGGCCAGTTGCTTGCTCTGCTCGCTGGTCAGTGTCGTGGCGGGCGGAATCGCCCAGATCGACTTCATCGGCGTCGAGATGGCCAGCACGTCGCCATGGCGGTCGGCAATCCGTCCACGCGAGGCGCTGATTTCGATGTCACGCCGATAACGCGACTCGCCCTTTTCCTGCAGGAAGTCGTTGTTGAGGATCTGCAGATAGAACGCGCGGCCAATCAACACCGCGAAAGAGCCGAGGATCAGCAAGGCCATCAGTCGCGACCGCCAGGGCGGCAGGCTGAGTTGCAGCAGCGGACTCTCGGCAAACTTGTGTGCCACCTTCCCCTTGAAGCGCATCATCGTGGAAGCCCTCCAGCCGGCGTCAAGGTGGTCACCTTGTCGGTTTCCGGCGTACGCATCTTGAGCTTTTCGCGAGCAATCTTTTCGATCCGCGGTGCGGTTCCCCAGGTCGAAAGCTCGAGCTGCAACTGCCCGAACTCGACCTCGAGTTGGCGCGCCCGTTCCTGCTCCACCTCGAGTGCCTGGAAGAGCTTGCGCGCCTTGTGCTGCGACGTCACCACGCCGAGGCCACAGACGACGGCAGCAATCAGGAGGAAGACGTTCAGGCGAACCATCTCAGGCGGCCTTTCTGGCCAGCTTCTCGGCGACGCGCATGATCGCGCTGCGCGCCCGCGGGTTGGCAGCAATCTCGGCGGCGCTCGCTCTGACCGGTTTGCCGATCAGACGAAGTCGCGGCGGCGGCAGATCCGCGGCGCGCAGAGGCAGCTTTCGCGGCAAACGGTCAGGCGCCGCCTCGTCGCGCAGGAAGCGTTTGACGATTCGGTCTTCGAGCGAGTGGAAGCTGATGACCACCAGGCGCCCTCCTGCCTTCAGCACGGTCATGGCCTGCGGCAGCACTAGCGCGAGTTGTTCGAGTTCTTGATTGATATGAATCCGTAGAGCTTGAAAGGTACGCGTCGCCGCGTCCTGGCCGGGCTCACGGGTCCGCACGGTCTGGCGTACAAGCGCGGCCAGCTCCCCCGTGGTTGCAACCGACCGCTCTCCCCGAGCAGCCACAATCTTCTTTGCAATCTGGAAAGCAAACCGTTCTTCACCATAGTTCCTAATGACCTCCGTGATCTCCTGCTCGCTGGCTCGTCCTAGCCATTGCGCTGCTGTCTCGCCCTGCGTCGTGTCCATCCGCATGTCGAGCGGCGCGTCGCCACGAAAGCTGAAGCCCCGCGCGTGCTCGTCGAGTTGCGGCGACGAGACACCGATATCGAGCAGCACGCCGTCGATGCCCTGCTCGACTTCGCAGCCCGCTCGCCGCAGTGCGTCCGCCAGATCGCCGAAGCGCTCATGCATTACCAGCAGTCGCGCATCCGTTTCCCCACTAGCCATGGCCACCGCCTGCGGGTCACGGTCGAAGGCCAGCAGGCGACCACCCGTACCCAGGCGCTGCAGGATGGCCCGACTATGCCCGCCACGGCCGAAGGTACCGTCCACGTAAGTTCCTGCCGGTTTGATGGCCAGGGCCTCCACCGCCTCCTGCAACAGAACGGTCTGGTGCGGCGACTCCTGGCTCACAGCGCCAGATCCTCGAGGTCTGCGGGCAACAACTGATCGCCGAGCGCGAAGACCGCTTCCTGCTGCTGCTGCCAGCCCGCGTCTGACCAGATCTCGAAGTGACTGCCCTGACCGACCAGCCACACCTGCTTATCGAGTTGCGCGAACTGGCGCAACTCCGGTGCGATCAGGAGGCGGCCTGTCGCGTCCATTTCCTCTTCACGGGCGTGACCGACCAGCAAGCGCTTGATCAATGCCGATCGCGGATTGAGGCTCGAGGCCGCCAGGACCTTGTCGCGAATCGGTTCCCATGCCGTCTCGGGGTAGAGCAGCAGGCAGCGATGCGGATGCGCAGTAAGCACCAGTCTCCCGTCGGAGGCCGAGACGAGCGGCTCCCGATGGCGCGCCGGAACGGCGATCCTGCCTTTGGCATCCAGACTTAACGCAGCCGCACCCTGAAACATCACACCAAATCGTCCCTTGTACTCTTGGGCGAGGAAGGCAAAGGCCCCCACTTTCTACCACTAATATCCACTTTAAGACAAAGAGTCGGGCAAAGCAATAGGTCTGCACCGGATTTTTCCAATGACGACAAGCACTTATGCGCGAATCGCGAACTGCTGAGAAAATAAGTTAAAGTTAAAAAACAATAAGTAAGGCGCTATATTGAAAGTGGCTTCTTATGATCGGCGGCTGGGTCTGTGCGCAAGGGGCATGCGGGGGCCATCGGCTGGCGGCAGGCGGCCCGGGCGGAGTCGAATTGGCGGGAGAACGAGGTGGAGAGTCGACAGTGATCGCTGCCGACGGGCGGGGAAGGTGGGAAGCCGGCCGATAAGCCGGGTTCTGTCGTGGACAGCCATTCCTCTAGGCGTACTGTTGCCAGCACGCTCAAGCAGCCTACCCGGAAGCAGCGCGAGCCACGCCCACGCTTCCCTATTTGGCCTTGCTCCAGATGGGGTTTGCCGTGCCGTTCGTGTTACCACGAACGCGGTGAGCTCTTACCTCACCGTTTCACCCTTACCTGCCCTGGTCAGTCTCCTGAGCCAGGACATCGGCGGTCTGCTTTCTGTTGCACTTTCCGTCACCTCGCGGTGCCCGGTCGTTAACCGGCATCCTGCTCTGTGGAGCCCGGACTTTCCTCTCGGCGCCAGGTTTGCACCTCTTGCCCAGCGGCTGCCTGGCCGACTTCCCAAGTCGATTATACGCCCCGTCTGCTGCGACCCGGCCGGAATTGCCAGCGGTCGGCGTAGTAGGCGGGGTTCTCGCTATCGGGCGTGACGCCTGGCAGGCCAAGCAAGGGCAGCGGGTGAAAGGCACGCGGATCCCGGTGGTCACCGGCAGCCAGTTCGCTGGACAGGCGCTGGTCGAGGTCGGTCAGTTGTGCTGCCAGCGGCCGGCGGAGCCAGTCTTCGGTCGCCTCGTAGAGCACGCCCTTGGCCGTCAGGCCGTGAAACGGCTGCAGCAGTTGCTCGTAGGTCGCATGGCCGAAGACGAAGCAGCGCAGCGACCGACCGAGATCAGGCCGGCGCTCCCAGAACAATTCCTGCCATTGGAAGCCGCGCAGCAGGGCCAGCAGCGAAGGATCGGAGGCGACGACGATGACGCCGCATTCGTCGAAGTGCGTCATCGCGTCGCGATCGTGACCGCGGCCAAGGCCGCTTGGGGTCGCGGCCGCCGCCAGCGCCTCGACATGGCGTGCGTTGAGCACCGCTTTGGCGTGCGGAAACGTCAGCCAGACGAGTGCATTGAAGAAATCGTGCCAGTTGTCGGGGCGGGTAGCCACTTCGCCGCGTGTCCAGATGCGCGTTTCGTAGTCGAGGCCATCGGTCGTTGGCGGCAGGAAAGAGACGCGCCGGCCACTACGCGTGTGCACGAGGTGCGTCGAACTCAGGACGGCGAGGGCAGCGAGGTCGGGTGCAAATGGAATCTGCTCGAGCAGCGGCGATAATGGGGTGAACAGGCCGCCCGGTGAAGGAAAGTCTTGTTGGCTCACTGTGCCGCAGGCGCGGCCGCTTGGTTTGCCGTTTCGCCCTGCGTTGCGGCGACGAAGGTCAGGGTGCCATTGCGCATCTGGAAACTTCCCTGCAGCGGGCCCATACCGCCCTCCGGGTCGCCTTCGAGCTTGGCAAAGCCTTCACAGGTGCGCGTTTCGACGACAAACAGGCGTTTTCCCTGCTTGAGAATCCAGGCGTCGTTACCCGGTGCATACACCTCGACCTTGCTCTCACTGCCGGCGGATCCGAGTTCGTGCCGACGCTGGCACTCGGGCATGCGGGCGGCGACGATCGAGTAGCGGGCGGTCTTGTCCCAGAAGAAAGTCTGCACGCGAATCAGCGTCAGCGAATGCTGGGGCGATCCGAACTCCAGGGCCGCCCGCTGGTCGGAACAGGCCGCCAGTATTGGCAACATGAGCAGCAGAAGCAGGGGCAACAGGGTGTTCCGCGGCACGGCGAGTCTCCTCAAACGAATTCCGACGCGTGATCTCAGCCGAGCATCTTCCAGTGCAACAGTTCGCCGGCGCGCAAAGGCACCAGTGTGTCGTCGCCGAGGTAGGGAAAGGCTTCCGGTATCAGCCAATCGCATCTTTCCAGCGTCACCTTGCCGGTATTGCGCGGCAAGCCATAAAAATCGGCGCCATTGAAACTGGCGAAGGCCTCGAAACGATCCAGTGCGCCGTTTGACGCGAAGGCTTCGGCGTAGAGTTCGAGCGCCGCGTGTGCCGTGTAGCAGCCGGCACAGCCGCACGCGGTTTCCTTTCCTGTCCTTGCATGCGGTGCGGAATCGGTGCCGAGGAAGAACTTCTCGCTGCCCGAAGTGGCCGCACGCAGCAGGGCCAGTCGATGCTGCTCGCGTTTGAGGACCGGCAGGCAGTAGTAATGCGGCCGGATACCTCCGGCAAAGATCGCGTTGCGGTTGTAGAGCAGGTGGTGCGCGGTGATCGTTGCTGCGACGGTGGGTCCACAAGCGGCGACGAAATCGGCGGCGTCGCTGGTCGTGATGTGCTCGAAGACGACTTTCAGCGCCGGGTGACGCGCCAGCAGGGGCTGCAGCACGCGCTCGATGAAAATCTTCTCGCGGTCGAAGACGTCGCTCGCCGGGTCGGTCGCTTCGCCGTGCACGAGTAGCGGCAAGCCGAACTTTTCCATCTCGGCAAGCACCGCCGAACAGTGGTCGAGATCGGTGACCCCCGAGTCGGAGTTGGTCGTTGCTCCGGCCGGGTACAGCTTGATCGCGTGCACGAAATCGCACTCCGCGGCACGCCCGATCTCGTCGACCGGCGTCCTGTCGGTCAGGTACAGCGTCATCAACGGTTCGAACGCCATTCCCGGCGGCAAGGCGGCCAGGATGCGCGCACGATAGTCACCGGCGGCGGCGACGGTGGTCACCGGCGGGCGCAGATTGGGCATGACGATGGCCCGCGCGAACTGGCGCGCCGTATGCGGCAGGACGGCGGCCAGCGCCTCGCCATCGCGAAGATGGAGGTGCCAGTCGTCGGGACGGGTGATCGTGATCTGCATGCTCGAGCCCGGCAACGGTGATGGACGAATTCTAGATGATTTCCGCACTGGTCAGCGCGCGGCACGAGCCACGCCGCGCTTCGCCGTGCCCGGCGTCGGCGAGACGCCGCTTGCGGTGTGGAAGGAGTCCGGTGACGTTTGGGGTGGCGAATAGGCAGCGACTAGGTGGCGCTTTCCCCGTCGTCGCCGGGCACGGGGCGCGCCCGCAAGGCCATTTGATACAAGGTCTTCTTCCCCGCGCCGGTGATGGCCTGCGCCAGTCGCGCCGCCTGACTGACAGGCAGCCCCTCGTCGAGCAGCAAGGTCAACACCCGCTCGCCCTCGGCGTTGTCCGTCGCGGCCGGCGCGCCGGAGACGAGGACCACAAACTCGCCGCGCTGCCGGTCGGCATCCGCCAGTAGCCAGTCGTGTGCTTCGCCGAGCCGACACGAATGAATGCTCTCGAACAGTTTGGTCAGTTCGCGCGCCAGGACCACCGTTCGCGCCGGTCCAAAGGCAGCGGCCAGCGCAGCGACGCTGTCGAGGATGCGATGCGGCGCCTCGTAGAAGACCAGTGCCCAAGGCAGTGGGGCCAGTTCACGCAGGACCTGCGCACGTTGCCCCGCCTTGGTCGGCAGAAAGCCGTAGAAGAGGAAGTGGGTTTCGCTGAGGCCCGCCGCCGACAGCGCGACGATCGCCGCGCAGGCGCCGGGCAGAGGAACGACGCGATGGCCCGCGGCGCGCACGCGCGCCACCAGGCGCGCACCCGGATCGGATATCGCCGGTGTACCGGCATCGACGACCAGCGCCACCGATTCGCCAGCCGAGAGTCGCGCCATGACCTGTTCGGCAGCGCTCTCCTCGTTGTGCTGGTGTGCCGCCAGCAGACGCGCACGCGATCCGTAATGTTTCAGCAGGGGCGCGCTGTGGCGCGTGTCCTCGGCGGCCACCCAGGGCACCCGGCGCAGAACCTCGATCGCCCGCGCCGTCATGTCGCCGAGATGGCCGAGCGGGGTGGCAACCACATATAATGCGGTGGATTCTTCTGTCATGGCGATCAGTTGGCAAGTGAGCGGCAACGATAGCACGACCGGGCAAGCCCGACATCGCGTCAGTGATGGCATGATCGCTGAGGATCTGGCTGCGCGTTTCCTCGAGCGACAAGGTCTGCGGGTGTTGGCGCGCAATTATCGCTGCCGGGGCGGTGAGGTCGATCTGATCTGCCGCGAACGACGCGTGCTGGTTTTCGTCGAAGTGCGCCTGCGCCGCAACGCCAGCTATGGCGGTGCGGCCGCCAGCATCACCGCGCGCAAACAAGGCCGTATCGTCCTCGCTGCGCAGCATTATCTGACCATGCACGCGCTTGGTGAGGCCGACTGCCGCTTCGACTGCATCTTGCTCGATAGCTTGTCCGAAGCCGCCGTCGAATGGTTGCGTGATGCGTTTTGCTAGGCTTGCCCTGGCTCTCGGGTTGCTGCTGGGCGTAAGCGCATCGGCTACCGCCGAGACGGTGAAGATTCTCGTACAAAGCTCACCGCTCGCCGGCAGCCAGTTCTACGCCGTAGCGGAGGTGTGGCCGCAGATCCGGCTCGGCGACCGGCTGACGCTGATTCGCGAGCCCGAAAACCGCCATGACCGCAAGGCGGTCCGCGTCGAATGGCGGGGTCGTCAGCTCGGCTATGTGCCGCGCGCCGAGAACCGTGCCGTCGCCAGAGCGCTCGACGATGGCGAGAAGCTCGAGGCTCGGGTTTCGCGCCTGCGCGAGGATCCCGATCCCTGGCGCCGTGTCGAGTTCGAGGTATTCCTGATTCTCTGATGTTAGAATCCGGCCATTTCCCATCCCCGAACCCCAATCCATGGACTTGATCAAGCGTGTCAGCGAGCATTTTCGGGATAGCGCACAGACCAAGCTCGACGCCATCGAACTACTGGCTCTGCCGATTGCGCAGGCGATCGAGGCGATGGTCGGCAGCCTGCTGAACAACGGCAAGATCCTCGCCTGCGGCAATGGTGGTTCGGCCGCCGACGCGCAGCATCTGGCCGCCGAACTGGTCGGCCGCTTCGAGGTGGAGCGCCACGAACTGGCGGCGATTGCGTTGACCACCGACACCTCGATCATCTCGGCCATCGCCAACGACTACGGCTACAAGATGGTGTTCGCCAAGCAGGTGCGCGCACTCGGCCAGCCCGGAGATGTCCTGCTGGCGATCTCGACTTCGGGGAACTCGCCAAACGTCATCGAAGCGATCACTGCCGCGCACGCCAACGATCTGCGCGTCGTTGCGCTGACCGGCAAGGGCGGCGGCGCGATCGCCGATATCCTGCAAGAGACGGACGTCCACATCTGCGTTCCTGCCGAGCGCACATCGCGCATTCAGGAGACGCATCTGCTCACCATCCACTGCCTTTGCGATGGTATCGATTGCCTGCTCATGGGAGTTGAAGAATGAGAAAAGCTCTTGCCGTCAGTCTGCTTCTCGGCGCCACCGCGCTGCCGATGTTGCAGGGCTGCCTGCCGGTCGTCGCCGCCAGCGCTGTTAGCGGTGGTGCCTTGGCGACCCTGGATCGTCGATCACTCGGGACGCAGACCGATGATGAAACCGTCGAATGGAAAGCCAGCTCGCGTGTCGGCGAGAAGTTCAGCGACAACGTGCATCTGAACTTCACCAGCTACAACCGCAAGGTGCTCGTTACTGGCGAGGTGCCGTCCGAAGAGGTCAAGGGAGAAATCGAACGTATCGTTGCCGGTGTACCACAGGTGCAGGGCGTGTACAACGAACTCGCCGTTGCCCCGGTGACCTCATTCTCGACGCGCAGCAACGATTCCTACATCACGACGCGCGTGAAAAGCCGCTTCGTCGACGCGGGCAAGTTCAGCGCGGTGCACGTCAAGGTGGTTACCGAGGCGGGCGTCGTCTATCTGCTCGGTCTGGTGACCCAGCGCGAAGCGGACTCGGCGATCCAGGTGGCGCGAACGACCAGTGACGTGAAGAAGGTCGTCAACCTGCTCGAAATCATTTCCGACGCCAAGGCCAGAGAACTCGATGTGCGCATGCCGGAGCAGCGCGCACCGGCGCCGCCCGCCACCGGCGGGGGCTGACGGCACGGCAGTACGAGGCTAGCGCCGCGCGGCGCGCGAGCTGCCGCAACGCCGCGTCCACCGAGTCTGTCTGGATGCGCCAAGGCATTTGCCTGGCGAGTTCCCACCGACATGCCGCGGGGCGACGACCCGCGGGGCGACGACCGGACCCCGAATCACGCCGCCGCGCCGCGCTCGATGACGACGCCGACGCGCTGCACGCCGCGCATCATCCCGAGCTTGGCAATCGAAACGCGCACCCAGGTGGCACCGAACTCCTCGAGCAGCAAGGTGGCCACGTATTCGGCAAGGCGTTCGAGGAGATTGAAGTGTCTGGCGGCGAGTTCGGCACGCAGGCGGTCCACCACCACTGCGTAGTCGATCGTATCGCGAATGTCGTCACTGGCGCCGGCGCTGGCCGTCGAGGTGCCGATCCGCAGCGAGATTTCTATCGTCTGGGGCATCGCTTTTTCGCGCGGGTAGATGCCGATCAGCGTGGAGGCGCGAAGGTCGTCGATGAAAATGATGTCCATGCGGGAGGGCGTCGTGTCGGTGTAGAATGGGCCGTCGGGCGCGAAATCCCCAGTGACGACAATCCTGGCATTCTAACCCAGAGGCCCATCAACCACCCGTTTACACCGGATGCCACCGTTGCTGATCACCCTTGCCGCCATTCTCGCGGCCTACCTCCTGGGTTCCATTCCCTTCGCGCTGGTCGCCAGCCGCGTCTTCGGCCTTGCCGACCCGCGCAGCTACGGTTCGAAGAACCCCGGCGCGACCAACGTTTTGCGCAGTGGCCACAAGGGCGCGGCGATATTCACCCTGATCGGCGATGTGGCCAAGGGCTGGCTAGCCGTCTTCTTGGCCAGTCGCTACGGACCGCAGTACGGCTTGGCTTCCGCCACGGTCGGATTCGTCGCCCTGGCCGTCTTTTTCGGCCACCTGTACCCCGTGTTCCTCGCCTTCAAAGGGGGCAAGGGCGTGGCTACGGCTGCCGGCGTGCTGCTGGCGATCGACCCCTGGCTGGGCCTGGCGACGCTGGCCACCTGGCTGTTCATCGCGCTGGTGCTGCGCTATTCGTCGCTGGCCGCTCTCGTCGCCGCCACGGCAGCCCCGGTCTATGCCTTCATGCTATGGGGAAACAACGGCATGGTGGTCACCGTCGGCATCATCGCCATGGCCCTGGTTGGCAAGCACTGGCCAAACCTGCAACGCCTGATGGCGGGTAGCGAGCCGAAGATCGGCTCGCGCAAGGGCTGAGTCAGGACAGGAAGAGCTGTCGTTCCGCTTCGCGGCGCCGCGTAAGTCCCGCCAGGACTTTTCCGCCGCCCTTGTTCCACTTGGCAAACTCGTTGGCGGCCCCAGCGTAGTCCTTGGCATTGAGTTTCTTCAGGAGCGACGAATTCTTCAGCGCCGTACTGCCCACATTGAAGGCAAAACTCACCAGAGCGGCGAATTGGTTGTCCGAAATGGTCACCTTTACCAGGGAAGCCACGTCGCGACAGGTGTTCAGTAGGTCGGCGCGCAACAGGTCATCGACCTCCTGGGTCGTCAGGCCGCTCGGATACAGCGCCGCAGCTCTCGCCCGCGCGGCCTCGCCTCTGAGAAATGCGTTCTGAAAACGGATCGCATGCCCGTAGCCGATGGTCCATATGCCCACGGGATCGATGTACGGGTCGTAGTTGGGGGTCGTCTTGTTGCCATCGACGATTCCCTCGAAGCGTTTGATCAGGTCGATTCCCTGCTGATTGATGGCGCGTATGGACATGGTCTTCTCCTTGAGCAAAGCAGTGAAGCACGAAAGGTCGGCAGCTTCCCGTGTGCCGCCAGGACACTCGGAGCAACTCGCCGGTCCCGCTTACGGCCTCGGCGAGCGTCCATGTCGCCAGCCAGCGGCGACTCTACTCGGAAAAGTCTAGTTGCCGGGTCAGCCGCCGTCAATCGCGGCGATCTGCCCGCACAGGAAAACCGGCGGCAGCGGGGGCCAGCGAGCGGGTAGAAGGCTGGTCCGCGACGGCGGCGACAAGTGCGCGCCGTTCAGGCGAGCGCGCGCTAGCTGTCGGTGAGCGGCCAGCGTGGCCGCACCGCGAAGGCACCCGCCACCTTGCCGGCCAATCCCGCTTGCAGCCGCAAGGCCCCGGCCAGGGCGATCATGGCGCCGTTATCGGTGCAGAATTCGAGTTCGGGGTAGAAGACGGCGATTCTCGCCCGGCTGGCGGCGGCATCAAGCTGGCGCCGCAATTCGCGGTTGGCGCCGACGCCTCCCGCCACGACGAGTTGCTGCAGGCCGCTCAGCGCAACGGCGCGAATCGCCTTGCTGACCAGCACTTCGACGATGGCGTCCTGGAAACCGCGCGCAATGTCCGCGCGCTGCTGGTCGGTGATCGCCGCCAGCTCACGTACCTTGGTGAGAACGGCCGTCTTCAGGCCACTGAAGCTGAAATCGAGATCACCGGATTTCAACATCGGCCGCGGCAGCTTCACCTCGTCGCGCCGGCCACGTTCTGCCAGTTCGGCGAGCGCCGGGCCGCCGGGGTAACCGAGGCCGAGCAGCTTGGCGGTCTTGTCGAACGCCTCGCCGGCCGCGTCGTCGAGCGTTTCACCCAGCAGTGCGTAGTTGCCGACGCCGGTCACGCGCATCAACTGGCTATGGCCACCCGAAACGAGCAGGGCGACGAAGGGGAAGCGCGGCGGGTTGCCGGACAGCAAGGGCGAGAGCAGGTGGCCTTCCAGGTGATGGACCGGCACCGTCGGCACTCCCAGTGCTGTCGCCAGCGCCTCGGCAAAGGCGGCGCCGACCAGCAGCGCTCCCGCCAGGCCCGGACCCTGCGTGTAGGCGACGGCATCAATCTCGGCCAGCGCGCGTCCGCTGCTTGCCAGGACCGTGCGCAGCAGGGGGATGAGGCGCCGGATGTGATCGCGCGAGGCAAGTTCCGGGACGACGCCGCCATAGTTCTGATGCATGGCCACCTGCGAGTGCAGGGCATGCGCGAGCAGGGTGCCGCCGGCATCGGTGCTGAAGAGCGCGACACCCGTTTCGTCGCAGGAGGATTCGATTCCGAGAATCAGCATCGGCGCATTCTACTCCAGTCGCCGTCTGCCCCGCCTCAGTACGGGTCGGCGGCCGCTCCGCGGACGACGAAGTTGCGCAGCGACGGGTGACCGTCGCGGCACAATGGATCAAGGATGCCGGTCTGCCGCAACTGACTCACCATGCGGGAAACGGTCTCCAGCTTCAATGCGGTGATGTCGGCCATGTCCTGCCGCGACGGCAGGACCACCTGCAAGGGCGCCGCGGCGTTTGCTGAGGGGTCTTCGATGGGCACATGCGAGAGCAGCATCACCAGTCGGCGAACGCGCTCGGCCGCCTGTCCGCAGCGCAGAGCGATGACTTCGGCGGCACGTCGTTCGGCTTTCGCCAGCGTCCGCAGCAGCGAATCGCCCGCCGGTGCCGCCTGACCTTCAGGCCATGGCGCGAGTACGCACGCGGACAGGGCGGTGGCCGTAAAGGTGTAGCGACCGAAAAGCAGTGTTTCAGCGCCGAGGATGTCGCCGATGATGGCGAGGTTGGCAAAGCTCTGTTCGCCGTTTGGCTCCTGTCGGTCGAGACGCACCGACCCAGCCAGCACCCGCCAGGCGGTGCCGGTGGTGTCGGCGGCGTAGATGCGTTGTCCGCGAACGACATGTACGGGTTGGCGCTTTGTGATCGACGCCGGCTTACAGGCGGCGCGAGTGCTTTTCTCGACCTTCGGCAATCCTCTTGCCTCCTTTCTGAAGTCGGCGGTAGCGATCCCTGACCCTGCCGCCGATCGGTCGTTGCGGCTGGGCTCAGAACTGCAGGTTGGCACCGGCATAGAGCGAGCGCCCCATTCCGGGAACGACGGTTCCGTAGACCATCGGCCTTTGGCCGAGATAGGCCCCGCCGAGCGGCGAATCGTAGAGTCGGTTGAACACGTTCTCGACACCGACATCAAGGCGAACCTGCTTCCACTGGTAGCTGCTGCGCAGGTTCATCAAGCCATAGCCACTGGTTTCCAGCTCGTTGCGAACGCTCGAAACCTTGGTCTTGGCGTCGACAAACACGCCTTCGAGGGTGTTGGTCCAGGGCCCCGATTGTTGCACCAGCGCCAGCTTCGCGTTCAAGGGCATGATGTGGTAGAGGTTGTCGTCCGTGTCCGGGTTCGTGCCTCTGACGTAGCTCACCACCCCCGTCATTTTCACATTGCCGAGGGCACCGCCCTGGAGCACCGGGAAGTAGCCGGAAACGTCGGCGCCGTAGAGGCGGGCGGACTGATTGACAAACTGGAGATTGACGAAGCCTGTCGTTGCCGTCACGTTGTTGCGATCGCAGGGCGACATCATCGCTCCTCCGGAACAGCGACGTGCGTCGACGTAATCCTGGACGTAGGTGTAGTAGGGCGTGATGTTGAAGCTCCACTGCTCGCGCGCGGCGTCGTGCCAACGCGCGGTGGCACTGACGGTGTTGGCGACTTCCGGCTTCAGGTCGAGGTTGCCGACGTAACCGTTACCGTCGCCGAACCAGTTGATCATGGTCATCGTCATGGTGTTGTTGGTTGACCAGGCGTAGCGCTCATACAGGTTCGGCGAGCGCGTCTTGCGCGCAAAGCCGGCCTCGTAGGTCTGCTGGGCGTCCGGGGTGAAGCGGAGCAATGCCGTCAGATCGAGGTTGTGATCGGTCCGGCTGCGATCGGCGGCATTGAACGCACCCGGGATCGAATTCGGATTCGCCGGATTGCCGTAGTCCACCGGGTTGTAGCCTTGTACATCGCCGGTGTCCATCCACACGGTACTGCTACGCACGCCCAGCTGCGACAGCCATTGCCCACTCCAGCGTGCTTCCCATTCGCCGAAGACATCGAAGCGGTCGCGCTTGCCGTCGTTGATGTTCCAGAACGTCGAACCGTTCATCATGTTCATGCTCATACCAGCCATGCCTCCCATGCCTCCCATGCCACCCATGCCACCCATCGGTGGTACATAGGGCCCGATCGCCGGCCACCAGTCGTCGAGGCGGTACTTCTGATATTCGCCACCAACGCGGAACAGATCTCGATCGGAGGCGAGGATATCCGCCTTGAGTACCGCGCCGGTGGTTTTCCCCTCCGTATCCATTGGCATACCGGCGGGGTTGGCCAAGGTGAGCTTGTCCTCGAGGAAGTTCATTTTGTGGCGGGTATTGTTGTGGTAGGCGCGCGCTTCCAGCGAACCCCAGTTGTACTGCCCCAGATAGCGGAGATTGACCTGATGGCTGTCGTTGAGCGTCATGTCCATGCGCTCGTTCGGGAAACCCTGGTACGGGATGTGCTGATAGCCGAACTTGAGCTCGAGGAGATGTTCCGCGTAGCGTAGCGCGAAGCCGAGCGACTGGTTCTCGGACTTGTACTGTGACGAGCCCACTTCGTCGCCGGCCAGCCACTCGGAGGTTCCCAGCGACGGTCCGGCAGGCTTGAAGCTGCCGCCGGCGGTGTAGTTGTCGGCCTGTGCGGTCGAACCGGAGTAGTTTACGCTCAACATCTCGTTGGCCAGCGTCGCCGACAGGTTCGCTCCCCGGCCATTGCCGTTGCTGCGATAGAAAGCGCCAGCCTGACCCCTGAGCAAGGTACCCTCGCCCGCTTTGGCGAACTCCGGCGCCGCCGAGTTGACGAGAATCGTGCCGGCGATGCTGTCGCCACCGACGCTGACCGGCGTGATGCCGGCGAACAGCATGACGCTGCCGACGTTGGTCGGGTCGATGTAGGAGAGTGGCGGGTTCATGTGATTGGCGCAGGACGAGATCAGGTCCATGCCATCCACCTTGATCCGGATGCGATCATCGGCCAGGCCGCGAATGACCGGCAGGCTGGAAACGCCACCGGCACCGTAGAGGCTGACGCCCGGCAGGCGGTCGAGGAGGCTGGCGGTATCGCTGGTGGCTGCGCGATAGGGGGCGGTGCTCGCCGCGTCGAGACGGCTGGCGCCAAACGGCTCCTTGTCCTGGATCTTCGACGCCTTGACGACGACTTCGCTCATGACCGGCGTGGCTGAGCCTTCCTGGGCGACTGCGCCCTGCCACAGGCTGGGCAGGCTCAGAGCAACGGCGACGGCGATCGGCTTCCTGGCAAACTTCATCTTTCCCTCCCTGGGGTGGTCTTCTTCAACCCGGCATTCTAGGAAGTGATGTTGCATTGCGGAATGTGGCATATCGTCGCACAAGGCATTGTTTTTGATGCGGATCAATTTCGGCTGACCGTGACTGCACATGACGTCGAGGAGCAGCTGCTGCGAGCCGTCGGGTGCTGGCGCCACCTGGCCGGCCAGCGCGTGACATGAGACAAAATGCCGCACCTGGAGGCCCGTCGGGCAGCATAGAATGGCTCCCTTTTTGGCGACATTGCAGTGCTCTCCGAGACAGACTTGAGCGCCACGGCATGCGGGGTCCACGCCTTTCCCAACGCGTACCGACAATCGTTCTGGCGGATTGGTGTGTTCCTGCTGTTGTCCGCCGGCGTGCATTTTTTCGCTCTCTGGCTTGCGTTCGGGGTGGTCGTGCCGCCGCCGACTTCGGCGTTTCTGCCAGCGCTGAGGGTTGATGTGCGCGAACCGGCGCGGCCGCTTGTAAAGGTCGAGGAGGCGAGCGCGAGCAGGCGCGAGTCGCCGAGAGCGGTTGATCGACCAAGGCCTGTTGCGTTTGCTGCCATTCCGGCGAAGAAAGCGTCGCCGGTCGCGCCGCCCCTGATGACGACCGCGACGACTGTTGCCGCCACGAGTCCCTCGGCCGTACCGTCACAAGCTGCTCCCGGGCTGGCCGAGGCAGCACCCGTGACGCCAACGCCGGGGTCAGGCATCGCGGTACGCTTGGATGCCGCTTATCTGCACAATCCGAAGCCGGTCTATCCGGTCGCCTCGCGCCGTCTGGGCGAGGAGGGGAGGGTGCTCCTGCGCGTCAGGGTGAGCGCGCACGGCCAGCCGCTGGAGGTGGACGTCAAGCAGTCGAGCGGCTTTTCCCGCCTGGACGAAGCCGCGCGCGCGGCGGTCGAGCGGTGGCGCTTCGTCCCGGCCCGGCAGGGGACGGAAGCCGTCGAGGCCTCCGTGCTGGTGCCGCTGCACTTCTCACTGGACAGTTGAGGCTGAGCAGCGAATGCGAGTGGAGAGCAACTGGGGCGCGTTCTTGGGTGGGCGCAGGGCGAGCCGCTCGTTCAGAGTTCTGAGATTAAATCGGTAGACAAGAGCGGAGACGTATTGATCGCCCCATTTTCGGAACGCAAGTGCGCGGTCGCAACTCGACAGGCTGGGCTTAAGATTCCCCAAGACCCTGTTGACCCACTTGAAATCTGGCAGGTCCCTGCGCTCTCGCCCAACGATGACGGGCAGTTGATGAACGCAGCCGGC
>ERZ724516.372-NODE-372-length-28044-cov-7.371575_pt1 | contig 28044 bp, 22 predicted proteins | sample MGYA00376049_ERZ724516 | MGnify/ENA primary metagenome ERZ724516 (study PRJEB28724, sample SAMN07190886) | activated sludge metagenome | isolation source: activated sludge of sewage treatment plant in Hong Hong | place: USA: Christiansburg, Virginia | collected... | reverse complement strand
ACCGCAGGCCCTGCAGCAGGAATGGCAACGGGGCAAGGCGTGTATCGCGTCGGGGTTGGATGGCGCGGCGCGGTTTGCGGCGGGAGCCGGCCGCCACGGAAAGTTTTAGTGAAATTCGGCTGTAGCCCTCGTGGATATTGCGTGAGGTGCTATCAAATATATAGTGAATATTTTTGCTGGCCTTGTGTGCCTGCGGGTGTGGGGGCGGGTGAATCGTGTATTCGTTCTCTGGCCCACGCTCGCCGTCTGGCATATTTGGAGTGCCCGCCTTACTGCGTTAACGGGGTTGCTGGCGCGCTGACTCTGAGTCAACGTCGAATGGGGCCGACGCCCGAACACCCAATCCACCAGCCTGTGGGCGGTGCAGGCCACCAACTCCCAGCAATAAATTCGCTTGTAGCCCTCGTATATGTTGCGTGAAGCGCTATTGAATATGTAGCGGTGGCTTGTCAACGGAGAAGCGCCCGTGCGCGTACCCGTTCACGGCGCTTGTCGGCGCAGTCGCCGCTGCGGTCTGCCATTGGTGCTCCCATGGGGTCACCCCGCGCTTCGCGCATCAGGCCCGTAGGCGGGCAAGGTGGCTCCGACATCTCGGCAAATGCCAGCTTCAGCGGATCCGGCCGCTCAGGGTCAATGAGATTCGGCTGACCACTTTCACGTGCCAAGCGGCGCACGGATTTCCGGTCCACTTCGCGCGCGGCATTTCTGAGGGCTTCCGAGTCGATTTGCAGATCCAATTGCGGGCCAGTAGGGTTTGACGGAGAGACGGCGTTGTTGATGCCAGGGGTTGGGGCCAAATTCGTTTCACGTGACGGAGCAGGCCCATCCGGAGCCGACAGCGCGCTTTCGGGCATGGGCGGCGGTGTCACTCGTGACGCGTTGACGGTGCTTTGTTGCGGGTCGGTTCTTACCTTGGGTACAACAGGGCTATTGAGCGCGGGTGGCGCCAGCGACACAGAAACTGTCTCCAACTCTTTGGACGGAGCGCTGCGCATCGGCGGCTGCAAGGTTCCGAAATGGGACAGCACCAATAGCGGCAAGAGGTGCAATACCAACACGCCGCCCAGCACCAGCCACCGGTCGGTGCGCAGGGATTTGGTGGTGGACGGGAGCAGCGGAATGGAAATCATCACGCCATCCACCGTGGACGAGGTGCTCGCCAGCATTGTTTATGGATGAAAATGCCGCTAGCCCTCGCAAATGCAACGGTGATAGCTATAAAACAAGGAGCACTCAGGCTTCTAATCAGTTTCAGGGCTTGGGAATTTCGCGCGGTTTTCCGTCGTCGTCTATCGCCACATAAGTGACCGATGCTTCGGTCACCTTGATGTATTGCCCCTGGGTGCGGTAACGCTCGGCATACACCTCCACCTTCACCGTGATGGAGGTTCTTCCAATGCGTGTCACTTTGGAAAAGAAGGACAGAATGTCGCCCACGCGCACCGGGTGTTTGAACACAAATTCGTTGACCGCCACTGTGGCCATGCGGCCCTGGGTGTAGCGCGCGGGCAACACGGATCCCGCCAGGTCGACCTGGGCCATGACCCAGCCGCCAAAGATGTCGCCGTTCGCGTTGCAGTCCGCCGGCATGGGGATGACCTTGAGGACCAGTTCCTCGTCTTTGGGCAATTGGATGGTGGGGGGGCTTGAGTTTGCAGACATAGGCACAATCCTAACTTGAAACCTTGCGGGACAGACCGTAGCGCAGCGGAGTTCTGGCCTCGACTATCCTGAAACCTTGCGGGACAGACCGTAGCGTAGCGAAGCTCTGTCCTCAACTGATTAAGATTGCCCTAATGCGTTCCCACGGTTCCTCCGCTCTTGCACCCCTCCCTGCCCCGGACCCCAGCGTACCGGTCACGCCTCCCAAGTCCGACTGGGCCACTATCCAGCGTCTGTTTCCCTACCTGTGGACCTACAAGTGGCGCGTTGTTTTTGCGTTGACCTTCATGGTCGGTGCCAAGCTGACCAATGTGGGTGTGCCGTTGCTGCTGAAGAATCTGGTGGACAGCATGAGTTACAAGCCGGGGGACCCGGCGGCTGTCCTCGTAGTGCCGGTGGCCTTGTTGTTTGCCTATGGCGCGCTGCGCCTGTCGACCACACTGCTCACTGAGCTGCGGGAACTGGTGTTCTCCAAAGCCACTCAGGGTGCAGCGCGCAGCATTGCGCTGGAAACCTTTGAGCATTTGCACGCCTTGAGTCTGCGTTTTCATCTGGAGCGACAGACTGGTGGCATGACACGCGACATCGAACGCGGGGTGCGCGGCATCGAGTCGCTGATTTCGTTTTCACTGTTCAGCATCGTGCCCACGCTGCTGGAGGTGGCGATGGTGTTGACCATTCTGGCGGTGAAGTTCGATGTGTGGTTTGCGTGGATCACGCTGGGTGCCTTGGCGTTGTACATCACCTTTACCGTGCTGGTGACCGAGTGGCGCACCAAGTTCCGTCGTGAGGCCAACGAGTTTGACTCGGCGGCACACTCCAAAGCGATCGACTCGCTGCTGAACTATGAAACGGTGAAATACTTCAATAACGAGGGTTTTGAGGCCAAACGGTACGACGAAAGCCTGGAGCGTTTGCGCCGTGCCCGCCTGAAGAGCCAGACCACCCTGTCCATGCTGAACATCGGTCAGCAGTTGATCATCGCGGTGGGGCTGGTGGCGATGTTATGGCGCGCCACGCAAGGCGTTGTGGATGGCAGCATGACCCTGGGTGACCTGGTCATGGTCAATGCCTTCATGATCCAGCTCTACATTCCGCTGAACTTCCTGGGCGTGATTTATCGCGAGATCAAACAAAGCCTGACCGACCTGGAGAAGATGTTCACGCTGATGGAGCGTGAGCGGGAGATTGCCGATGTGCCGGGCGCACAAGCCTTAAACCTGACCAGTGAAACCCCCGTGGTATTTGAGAACGTGAGTTTTTCCTATGACGTGGGCAGTGCGGCCCATCCGGGTGACGGCCGCAAGATTTTGCACAACATCAGTTTCGAGATACCGGCGGGCAAGACGGTGGCTGTGGTGGGGCCATCCGGGTCCGGCAAGTCGACGATGGCGCGTTTGTTGTTCCGTTTTTACGACGTGAGTAATCCGCAGGAGGGCGGCCGCATTTTGATTGCCGGTCAGGATATCAAACAGGTCACCCAGGCCAGCGTGCGCCAGGCGATTGGCATCGTGCCGCAAGACACGGTGCTGTTCAACGACACGGTTGAATACAACATTGCCTACGGCAAGCCCGGTGCCACGCGCGCCGAAGTGGAGGAAGCTGCTGCCTCCGCCCACATTCACAACTTCATCAGCTCCACGCCCAAGGGCTACGCCACGATGGTCGGCGAGAGGGGACTCAAGTTGTCAGGTGGCGAGAAGCAGCGTGTGGCTATTGCGCGCACCTTGTTGAAAAACCCGCCGATCCTTATCTTTGATGAAGCTACGTCTGCTCTGGATTCTGCCAACGAGCGTGCCATTCAGGCCGAACTGCAAAGTGTGGCCCGCAACAAAACCACGCTGGTGATCGCGCACCGCCTGTCTACCGTGGTGGATGCCCACGAAATTCTGGTGATGGACGCCGGGCGCATTGTGGAGCGAGGCAACCACACTGCCTTGCTGGCGGCCCAGGGCCGCTACGCGCAGATGTGGGCGCTGCAACAGCAAAGTCCGGATTAGGTCGCTCGCTCTGTTTGGTGCTCGCCATGCAATCCGCGCATAATGTTGGCCATGGAAACCAAATGGCTTGAAGATTTTGTGTCGCTGGCTGAAACCCGCAGCTTCAGCCGGTCTGCGCAGTTGCGCCATGTGACCCAGCCGGCGTTCTCGCGGCGCATCCAGTCGTTGGAGGCATGGGCCGGAACCGACTTGGTGGATCGCAGCAGCTACCCCACACGCCTGACGCCTGCTGGTGAAACCTTGTACGACCAGTCGATGGAGGTGTTGCAGTCTTTGCAGACCACGCGGGCGATGTTGCGTGGGCATACCTCGGCGGCGCAGGACGTGATTGAGTTCGCCGTGCCACATACCCTGGCCTTCACCTTTTTTCCGGCCTGGGTATCGAGTTTGCGGGAAACCTTTGGCCCCATCAAAAGCCGTCTGATTGCGCTCAACGTGCACGATGCCGTCATGCGCATGGTCGAGGGCAGTTGTGATCTTCTGATCGCTTACTACCATCCGTCCCAGCCGTTCCAGCTTGATGCGGAACGCTATGAAATGGTCAGCCTGGGTGAAGAGGTGGTGGCACCGTATGTCAAACCGGCCAGCAATGGAGCACCGCTGTTCCAGTTGCCAGGGCGTGCAGGCCAGCCTTTGCCTTATCTGGGTTATGCCCCGGGAGCCTACCTGGGGCAAATGGTCGAGTTGATCTTGAAGCAGTCGAACACCGCCATTCATTTTGACCGGGTGTATGAAACCGACATGGCGGAAGGACTCAAGGCCATGGCGTTGGAAGGTCATGGCATCGCGTTCTTACCCCATAGCGCGGTGAAGAAAGAACTGCGGGCCAAGCGGCTGGTCAGCGCCTTGCCACCCGATACCCGTGGGCTGGACATCACAATGGATGTTAGGGTGTACCGCGAGAAGCCGGTATTCAAAGAGTCGACTCGGGCAGGTGGGTCGAGTCCCCGGGGTACTCCGGCGGTGCCCAAAAGCAGCGCCCAGGCGCTATGGGGCTACCTGGTGGCGCAGTCGGCGCGCAGGTGAGTTATTTCCGGTCATCTGCAGATAAAACCGGTGCAAAACGGGGTTTTGGGCTCAGTTACAATGCTCCCCCGGCAAGGCGTGGGCGTTTAGCACCGTTACGTCAAGTATTTCTGTTCTTTCATAGCGCACAGCCCACCCAGGCCGGCTGGGCCTGATTACCACGGTGTCCCCATGGGAACAAATTCTTCCAATTCAGTCGGCATTGAGGTCAATAGCCTAAGCGAATATGGGGCATCGTTCGGACTTCCCGTGCTGGAAACGGATGCCTTGGATGTGGTCAATTTGCAGGCCGTCAATGGGCTCAATGCGGCTTTTCTATTGGGCAACGCCCTGTTGCCTTTATCGGGTGACGAGGTTTCGTACCGTGTTGCTGCGGGCTTGCCACTCAAAACCGCTGCCATTGATGCGCTCGAACAATTTCTTGGCGTGACGGTCAAAGTCGAACTGGCGCCTGGCGCCTGGATTCATGAGCAACTCAACCGCTTGTATGCGGTCGGTGCTGTGCCTACTGACCCGTTCGCCGATGGAGCCTCTGCCGAAGAAGCCCAGGATGATGACCTGGAAACGTTGAAAGCATTGGCGGGCGATGCTCCGGTGGTGCGCCTGGTTCAGACCATTTTGTTGCGGGCCATTGAGGGCCGGGCTTCGGACATTCACTTCGAGGTCTCACAAAATCGATTTCGAGTCCGCTTTCGCATCGATGGTGTTTTGTTTGACGTCGATACCCCACCCAAACGACTCTATTTGCCGACGATTTCCCATCTGAAATTGCGCGCAAAAATGAACATTGCGGAGCGCAGACTGCCGCAAGACGGCCGCATGAAAATGGACGTGGCAGGGCGGCAAGTGGACATGCGGGTATCGACCGTACCAACGGTGCACGGCGAAAGTATGGTCATTCGTTTGCTGGACCAGGGCCCTGGAATGATGGGCTTGGACTCCTTGGGTTTTGATCCGCAACTGCTGACAGTGTTCGAAGCGGCGATTCTGCAACCACATGGAATGATTCTGGTGACAGGTCCCACCGGCAGTGGCAAGACCAGCACACTTTACGCGGCCTTGGGCCGGGTCAACAACTCAGAGAACAAGATCATCACGGTGGAGGACCCGGTTGAGTACCAGATTGATGGCATCAACCAGATACAGGTCAAACCCCAAATCCATTTGACCTTTGCCAGCGCCTTGCGATCCATTGTCCGGCAGGATCCCGACATCATCATGGTGGGCGAAATTCGCGACCACGAGACCGCCGAAATTTCCATCCAATCTGCGTTGACAGGGCACTTGGTGTTTTCCACCCTGCACACCAATGACTCGTTCGGCGCGCCGCACCGCCTGATGGAAATGGGGGTTGAAAGTTACCTGATTGCGTCGTCCGTGGTGCTGATCATTGCGCAGCGCCTGGTGCGCATCATTTGTCCGCATTGCAAAGAAAGCATCAAGCCCAATGAAGCGGACTTGTTATTTCTGTCCGAGGAAGGTGTGGATCCGTCCGAGGTCAAACACCTGTACCACGGCGTTGGTTGCCACCATTGCGGACAATCAGGCTACATCGGGCGCACTGGTATTTACGAGTTATTGCCCGTAACACCGGCCATCAAAGAAGCGATCATCAAGAAGTTGTCAGCTGAAGGTGTGCGTCGGTGTGCAGCCCAGGAGGGGGTGCAAACCATGCGGGCGGACGGTATTCGAAAGGTTCTGGCCGGTGTGACAACGCTGGAAGAGCTGGCGCGCGTGACCCGACAGGATCTTTGATGCGACCCCGTCCCAAGTCTTTGGCCATTGACGCCAGCGTGCGAGTGCCGGCGCCCGTGGTGGCCCGCACCACCAATACAGCCACCGCGACAGCGCCGGGTGGTTTGGGGTCGCGATGGTCACGGTCTGTCGGTATCAAACATGTGCTCGCCATGACGGAGCAACTGCTCACCTTGCAAGAGGCCGGATTGCCTTTGGACCGCGCACTGCACATCTGTCTGGGAAGCATTGAGCACGCCTATTTCCGACGGGTGATGCAACTCGTGTTGGTGGATGTCGAGAAAGGCAACACCTTAGCCGATGCATTTGCCAAGACACCGGCTGTATTTCCGCGTCTGTACATCAACATGATCCGTGCCGGGGAAGAGGGTGGTGTGCTGCCCATCGTCATGAAGCGGTTGATTGAGTTTTACACCCGCAGCATCGAATTCCGCTCGTTCCTGGTTACTTCGTCCATTTACCCTGCCTTGTTGTTTACGTTTGGTGTGTGTGCCTTGCTTGGCTTGACCGTGTTTGTACTGCCAAAGTTCGGGCAAATATTTGCCGACATGAACCAGGCCCTGCCCCTGCCAGCGGCGGTCTTGATAGGCGTGGGTGACTTTCTGAAATCCTTCGGCGCGTACATCCTTGCCTTTTTTGTGCTGCTCGGTATCGGGTTTAGCTACGCGATCAAAGACAGCTATTGGCGTGAAAAATGGCAACGGTTCTTGCTGCGGTTGCCATTGCTGGGCTCCTTGCTGTTAAAGATCAAGCTGGCCAATGTGTGCCGAACGTGGGGCACCTTGATGGCCAGCGGTGTCCCCATCCTGACCGGAATGCGCATTGTTCGTGAGTTGTCGGACAATATTCCGCTGATGCAGGCGCTGGATCGGCTGGTTGTGGCCGTCCAGGAGGGACGCGGCGTATCGGGACCGGTGCTGGCGGACCCTTTTTTCCCTCGACTGCTCGGCCAACTCGCCACAGTGGGTGAAGAATCCGGGTCCCTGGACAAGATGCTGATCAAGGTCGCAGACCAGTATGAAAAAGATATCCAGAAGGCCACCCGAAATCTTGTGGCACTTTTTGAGCCCGCCATGATCCTAGTGATGGGCGGGTTGATTGGCGCCGTCGTGGTTTCCATGTTGACGGCAATTTTTTCTATTAATGACATGCCTCTCTAAATTGGCAAATGGTAAATCTATGAATATGTTGAAGCGTAACCCTCGAAAGTCATCGCAGCGCCGCGGCGCCTATGGTTTTACCCTGATTGAGTTATTGATTGTGATGGTCATTCTGGTCTTGTTGGCGTCATTGGTTGGGCCGCGTTTGTTTGGTCAATTGGGCGGTGCCAAGGTTAAGGCCGCACGTGCTCAAATCGAAATGATGGGTGCTGCATTTGATGGTTATCGGCTGGACATGTCCAAATACCCGACCACTGAGCAAGGCATCGCTGCCTTATCGGTGGCACCGGTAGATCCAGCCGCAGCGGCAATTTGGCGCGGCCCGTATCTTAAAAAACCAGTTGAACGTGATCCTTGGGGCAACAACTACATTTACAAGTCACCAGGTACCAATGGTGAATACGAGCTGTCATCCCTGGGCGCCGACGGCAAAGAAGGCGGAACCGGCGATGACGCGGACGTGCTTAGCTGGAAGTAATGGGCAAGTGCACGCTCCAAAGAGATTCCAACTCTGGATTCACGCTGCTGGAGTTGTTGATCGTTCTGGCGTTGATCGCCATTGCCTCTGTTTTCTCCATCGCGGCCGTCGACCGATTGGCCGGGCGTGTTCAGGAACGGCGCTGGTCTGATCTGACGCAGCAGTCTCTGGCAAAGCTTAGAAACAAGGCAGTTATGGGTGGCATGGTGGTCAGCGCAGAGGTGGATTTTGAGGGCGGACAACTGGTCCAGGGGACGGGCGACGCCCAGGATCGTTTGCTAGTTTTGCCCACATCGTTTCGTTTTCTGCCAACCACTGCGGTCGCCAGTGGCAACACGACACCCGGCAAACTTGCGCTGTATTTTTACCCGGATGGAACCATGGATGACGTCATGTTTGACCTCGTCCTGCCCTCGGAGGGGCGGCGCCGTTTTCACTTGATGCGGTTTACCGGCAAGATCGAGCGGACCACAGTTCAAGATGTGCTGCAATAAGGCCGTGTCCTTGCGAAAGCAATCCGGCTTTACTTTGCTGGAAGTCCTGGTGGCAATGACCCTCATCGGAATCGGCTTTTCGGCCGCATTTGTGGCGATATCAGGTACCCGGCGTTTGAGTGAAAAATCACTCGCACATGAGTCTGCCCGAATCCTTGCGCGTGCCAAGTTGGACGAGATCCTGAGCAGCAAAGTCAATGCCCTGACGGATGACAGCAAGGAAGATCGTTATGCCGGGCAACTGTATGGATACCAGATCAAAGTGAGACCGGTGGATCTGCCTTTACCAGATGGTCTCAATAAGAATGCCCTGCCTTTTGTGTTGGAGGATGTCAGCGTCGATGTTTACTGGGGGCCAAAGGGCGAGCAGCAGTCCTACCAGCTTTCGACCATGCGTCTTTCCAGCAAACAGGGTCTTCCCAACCCGGTGGGCACTCCCTCACCGGCTCCCGTAAGGGCGACACCATGAGTGGGCGTCGCCATCAACGGGGCTTCACCCTGCTGGAGATGATTGTTGCCATGGCCTTGTCGGCGCTGGTGTCGTTGATTGGCGCCATGGCCTTGGGGGCCGGAGCCGACTTTTATGCACGCAGCGGTTTGCGCCAACACAGCCATGCGGATATTCGCGCTGCCGAGCGGACCATGCGAATCGAATGGGAGACGCGCGGTTCCAGCATCGCGCTGGCTCCCGATGCCATCGAATTTGACACGACGACGCCGGTCACGATGTTGACCACGCCCGGTGTTGCCACGATACGCTACCAATGCCTGTCCGATGGCGACGGGCGTTTCAAACTTGTCAGCGAAACAAAACCTCTGGCTCCAGACCCTGGGCGTTCGGCCCCCGCAGGCTCCGCAAATGGTCCGGGCACGCCAGTGGCCCAGGTGTTGATTACCGGGCTCACCGCGTGTGGGTTTGCAGCGTTGCAGAACCGTGTCGACCAGGCAGGACGTGTCAGCACGGCCTGGGTTGATTCTTGGAGTAGTAAGGACCGGTCACCTCAACTCATGCGTGTGAAATTGACGGGGCAGTTCGGCGACATGCCATCCATGGTATTTGTTGCGATGAAAGCGTGACGTGATGAATGGGCCATCCAAGTTGACGCGACGCGACCGCTGGCAGCGGTCACCTGCCGACCAGGGTTACATCCTGTTGTTTACCTTGGGTGTGCTCGCCGTTATATCGGTGTTGGTCCTTAGCATGGCTTTGACATTGCGACTGGATGCGCAATTGGTTGCCAAGGAAAAAACGCGTTTGCAGGACGAATACGCATTAAAGGGCGCAGTGCAATATGCTGTTGCTCGCCTTAATTTGACAGCCTTGGCACAGAGTCAGTTGGCGGGAAAACCGCCAGACCCGATAACACGACGTAAACTTTGGTTTCCTGGAGAGGGCCCCTACGCCATGCAATTTGCAGGCGTCCAGATGAACGTGCATTTGCAGGATGCCGGTGTGTTGCCAGATGCCAATCTTTTAACGGAACAAGAGTGGCAGCGTTTGTTCGTCGAATTGGGCGTGAGTAATGTCGAGGAAGCTGGCGCTTTTGCGAAGGCAGTTGTCGCGACCAAGTTCAGGATTGCAAGAAATATGGGGTCGCTGGGGTTTTCTTCCGTGCGTGAATTGGTCAATATCCAAAGTCTGCCGCTGCATGTGGCGACAGGAATAGGTGCACAAGGGCGGTTTGGAATGCCAGATTTGTTGGTGGTCGGTTCCGAGTTGAAACAATTGGACATCAACCGATCACCCCTTGTCCTGTTCAAGGTTCTAGGCGGGTTTAGCGATAGCCAATTGAGCAACCTACAATTGTTGCGTTCACGTGGCCCCATTGCGCCAACCGAGGGCCCCAAAATCTTGGCAGGTTCCCCGGCAAAATTGATGTCTGGTAGCAGTGATCTGCTGAGCGTCAAAATTCATTTCGATCGTGAAAGTGATTCCGTTGGCGGGTTAATGGTGTTTGCATTGTTGAAGCTGGAAAATAACGCCTATAAATTAATAGACCAGTTGATTGCTCAAAAGTATTGAACTGGTAAAATCAGATGCAGATAAAGTTAAATCAAATTTCCCGTCGACAGCATATTTTTGTTTTTCTCACCGCTTCTGGCTTGTCGGTTGTCCAGTTTCAAAGGAGATTTACGGGGTGGGTTTGCCTCCACAGTTCAAACCTTGTGCTTGCAGAAGCTTCTCAGGATTTTTCAGAGATATTGATCAAACTGCGGGATACCACTGCCGACTGGAAAATTCCGGCGGCCACCTGGGTATCCTGGATAATGCCCGGCGATATTTTGGCCGTGCTGCAATATTGCAAACCAAAGGACCAGGTTGCCGATATTTCGAATCTATTTCCGTTCGAGAGCAAGGATATTCATATTTCCGACTTTAGTGAAAGTAGTGACAAGCCACAGTCCATTTATTGGATTCACAAAGACTGGGTGACTGAGATCGCAAAGGTTTCTGCCGAACTGGGTTGGGTGTGTGATGAGATTTATACAAGAGCGCAACTATTGAAGGGAGTCTTACCCAAAGGGGTGAACCAATTTCGCCTCCTTCTGGAAGGCGAAGACTCAGAAAAACACCTTCATATTTATGCCTCGAATGGATCCATAGTAAGGACGACACAGGTCGTTGCGACCGGGCCAGAAGATGTAGCGAAGACTATCCGACGAGAGATGGGCGCTGTGGCGGCACAGTCAAGTGGTGGCTTTCAGTTGTTTGTACACAATCTGCCGGTTCAATCAACAGGCTTGTCGCCTGACGAGATGCCGGTCCAGCTATTGGCAGGACTGGATTTTGAAAGCTTGGCAGCGCGCCTGATCAGTTCGGCGGAGACCGGCATCGAAGTGCGTCCGACGTTTGGGGCACTCGTAAACCGAATCAATGCATACAGCTTGGGGTTCGCGATGGTTGGCAGTCTTTTGCTTGCTCTGATGGTCTGGCACGACAGCGTACTGCAGGCTGAGGTTGAAGGAAGTCGCCGCCAAGTCCGCACGGACACTGCACGGTACCAAGCTGCCAAGCTTGCGCGCAGAGAGTCGGTGAAGATGGCTGAGGCGGTGAAGCTCAAGGCTTCCATCGTAGCCGACCCCCCGGTATTTCAGCCGTTGGCGGACATTATGTCGGTGCTCAGTCCGCCTTCGAGTCTTTCACTGTATGAAAAAAATGCCGTGGTTGTTCGTATCGCCGGCTTAAATGGAAAGCCCGAAGCACTGAAGTCGTTATTCGAACACAACTCGAAGTTTTCCGGCGTACGCGTGACAAATACCCCTGATTTCTTGAAAACAAGCGCAGGTGCTTTTGCGTTGGAAATGCAATGGGCTGAAACGGTGGCGGTTGCAAAGCCCGATGAAAAACAAAAGGTTGCGAAATGAAAAGGGACCTGCTAAGGATGTTTCAACGCCAAGGTTTAAAACCGATGGTCATTCCTTTGGTCGTCATGTTTACGATGTTATTTGTTTTCTACCAATACATCGATGATTATGTGGCGCACCGCGACGAAGCGGCAGAACTGGCGTTGCGTTTGGATGTCATGGAAGCTACGTTTAATCTATCCAAAAATGTCGATGCGCATAACTCAGCGCTAAAACCAGAATATGCGAGCATCGAGGCGCGCGCCTATCGTGCGGAAAGGTCGGATGACTCCCTGAATGCCATGAAAACACTGCTGGCTGAATTGCTGCAATCACTTTACTTTGACAATATTGAAGTTATGAAAGCAAGTCTGCCCCCAAAAGCTGAGGTTATGCGGATTGCCGCCACTGCCCAGTTTTCGGGCGTACCGCAGCAATTGCCGCGATTGGAGGCCTTGTTGGCCAGCAACCCAAAAGCCATGAGGGTCAGCGAGGTTCGAGTCAGAGTTGTGGATGGCGCTGCTGGTGGTGCACCTCATCTGGACATCAATGCCCGGTTCCTTGGGGTGCATGTGGAGCCGGATGTTGTAGGCAAGACGCAGCCACTTACAGCCCGCGCTGAAGCGGCCAATTCTCAAATGAATACAAAAAAATGATCAATCATCAAAAGAAGCGGGATTTTCCTGGCCATCATCTTGGGCAGCGACTGGCCTTGGCTGCGGCACTGAGTTCAGTTTTTGCCGTCCTCCCCGCTGTTGCTCAAGGAATAAACCCGTTTGCGGCCGCACCCCCTGCTGCGCCGGCATCTAGCAGTCAGGTCGAAACAAAACCGATTTTGCCGGCGGGGCCATCGCCCGTCGATAACAAGGGTACACAGTCGGTCCAGCAACCCTTGCCGTCGTCGGCGCCTGCTATAGCACCAGCGCCATCCCCCTTTGGCGGCACTCCGGATAAGCAGGCTCCGAGCTTGGCGCAGACACCCAATCCCGGAATCAGTTTGATGTTTGACAATGCAGACATCTACGATGTGCTCAAGGTGGTCCTGGGTGACGCACTCAAATTAGATTATGTGATTGACCCGTCAGTACAAGGACGGATTACGCTGAAGAGCAGTGGCGCCGTAAGCATGGCGGACATTTTCAGTGTTCTGGAGACTGCCCTGGCAACCAGCAATGTGGCGATTGTGAAGCAGGACAAGATTTATCGGGTGACCAAGGATGCCAATGCGGTGCGCGAAAAGCTGCCGTCGATGGGGGTTGGTCCGGCATCTCCAGTCATGCAGATCATCCCCGTCAAGTTTGTGCAGGCCAGTCAACTGGCCAATACCATTCGCAGTTTTCTTGGACCTCAGGCCATTGTCACCAATGACCCAACCAGCCGGTATTTGATCGTTGCGGATCGGGCATCTAACCTTGAAAAAGTGGTCGACATGGTCGCCACATTGGATGTTGATTATCTGCAGCAAGTACAGGTGCGATTGATTCCGGTGACCAACTCTGACGCGAGTGACATCGCCAAAGATCTCGACGCTTTGTTCAAGACCTCGGGCATGTTCAACTGGACTGGAACGGATGGAACAAAGGTCTACTTTCTACCGATTTCCAGGATGAATGCCGTTCTGGTTGCGACCTCCAACGACAAACTGATGGGCGCAGCAGAACAATGGATCAAGAGACTCGATGCAGAGCCGAAAAATGGTCTGGAATCGTTTGTGCACATCTACTCCGTCGCCAATGGCAACGCATCACACCTTGCCGATATTTTGCGACAACTTTTTGGCGGTGCCGCAAGCTCGGCAACAGGCACGAACCGCAACTCCGTGGCAGGTGCAGGTGTAACAACTCCCGCACTGGGCGCGCAGGGCGCTGCACCAGCAGGTGGCGCTCCCCAGGCCGCCCCAACCACCACGATTAGCAGGGGCAACGTGCCTGCAGGTGGCAGTGCCAGTGGTACGGCCAACGGCTTGGGTGGTTCGGTGCAGGTCATTGCGGACGAAATCACCAACACTTTGATCATCAAGGCAACAGCTCAAGACTACGCACAAATCAAGAAAGTACTGGAGCGAATTGATACGGTGTCGCGCCAAGTCCTAATTCAAGTGATGGTCGCGGAGGTTGCGTTGAACGACACCCTTCAGTATGGGGTTGAATGGTGGTTGAATGACACGCTGAGAGCCAATGGTCAGAGTTGGCCAGCCAGGGTGGGGCTTGGCGGGTCAATGAAACCTTCGGAGGCGCCTGGGATCGTTGCAGGTACCGGTGGGGGTTTGACCTACTCGGTATTGAATACCACTGGACAAATCATTGGCCTGTTGAACCTGTTGGGTCAGGACACCAATGTCAATGTTTTGTCAACCCCCCATGTGATGGCGGGAGACGGCAAACTGGCCAGAATTGAAGTGGGTGACGAGGTGGCAGTTGTCACGCAAACTTCCTCGACCCCGAACGCAATTGGCTCAACCTCCATTTCCAACTCTGTGACTTATCGTCCAACAGGCATCATTTTGGAAGTCACTCCTGTGATAAGTGCCTCGGGACGGGTGTCGCTCACGGTGTCACAAGAAGTCAGTTCAGTGCAGGCCGTCGGCTCAACAGTGGGCGGCGTGACCTATCCTAACTTCTCCAAACGCAAAGTGAGTACCGAAGTGGTCGTCGAGGATGGCAGGCCTCTTTTGATTGCAGGATTGATCAGAGACTCAGGGAATAACAGTGTTGCCGGATTGCCGGGCCTCAAGGATATTCCCGTTTTTGGTGGTCTTTTCGGCTCAACCAAGAAAGTCAGAGAGAAGACGGAATTGATTATGTCCATTACCTCTTTTATCGTAAACGGTAAGGGAGATGGTGAGCGGGTTACTGCGCAGTTTGAAAACGCATTGAAAGAGCTGAAGCCTCTGCTCAAAAGCAATTCCATGCGAGGCGCTGGAAACTTGCCCGAAGAGAAGGCTATCTCGGGGCAGGTTATCAACTGATGTTCACATGATAAAGATTGACTGGGTGATCGTGCGCAGTTCGACTCCTGCACGTGCGGCCGAGTTTGAGTTCGCCGTCTCTGAATTGCGCCGCCAACTGCCCGGCGACGCCCGTTGGCTTTTTGGGGCTGACGTCGAGCAAGTACTCAACGAGGAGCGTGCGGATTCCGAGGCTTTGGTACTGATTTTGGAGCATCCATGGTTGTCGCTGGAGCGTCGATGTATTGATCGACTGGGACGAGCATTGTTGCAAGGCTACGATACCGTGGAGGCTTGTGACTCGCGCTATCCAGCGCCCATGGCTCCGGGCGGATACGCGACGCAGCGCGGCATGGAACGCTATGTCAGTGCATATGATTTTCATGTAGAAGCGGCAACTGGGGAAAGCGGAAAGCCTGACGCGTTGGTCAAATTGACGACATTGGGAGCATTGCGGCGGCGTTCGCTGCACGCGGAAAAGGCAGGTCGTGTTGTTGGTGCGTTTGCACACGATGTCAGCAGCTATTTCGGGTCCGATCGTGCCGAAGTATTGGCGCTCGTCCCGATTCACGCACAGAGCTTTCTGGACGTAGGCGGGGGTGAGGGAAATTTCTTGAAGTTGATCAAATCAACTCGCGAAGCACAAACCCATCTAGTGGAGTTGGATCCAGATGTCGCCAGCGGTGCTCTGACTAACGGTAAAGCGGATCACGTTTGGAATGGCGATTTTCTGGGCTACCAGTCAACATTGAAGTTTGATTGCATTAGTTTTCTTGACATGTTGGAACATGTGGAACACCCTGACCGATACCTGTCACATGCCAGGACCCTTCTGTCTGCGAGTGGTGTGGTGCTGGCTTCTATTCCGAATGTGGGGCATTGGTCTGTTGTTGCCGATCTCATCGAGGGGCGCTGGGACTACGTCCCTGCAGGAATTCACTGTGTCACCCATTTAAGATTCTTTACCGAACAGACGATCAGAGATCTGTTCGATACTGCCGGACTTGTCATTGAGCGCATGGAGCGCGTCCTGGTTCCCGGTCCGACGGAGTGGCTCGACCAATGGCGGCATACCGGGGAGTTGAAGATAGATCTAGCCAGTTTGAACACTTACGCATACCTCATCGTTGGGCGGACCAAGGCTGATTCCTAACAATATGAGCTGTAGTGCGATTCTCGTCAATTTCCATGGAGCGGCGGACACTGCTGCTGCAGCCCGCAGTGCGATTGAAGGAACGCCCGGCTTGGAAGTGCTTGTAGTTGACAATAGCGCAGACGATGCTGAGTTCAATAGCCTGAAACAACGATTGCCTAGCGAAGCGCGCCTTCTGCGCGCGTCGCACAATCTTGGTTTTGGTCGTGCCTGCAACCTGGCATTCAACTCTAGTGATGCCGATTTTGTCTTCCTCGTCAATCCGGACGTCAAGATTCTGCCCGGGTGCATTTCAAGTTTGATAGCTGAACTTCAACGTGATTGCCGAATTGGCGCTGTAGCACCAAGGCAATACTTGGATGATGCTTGCCAGTGGCTTCTGCCACCAAGCTGGTTTCCTACGACGATGCGTGCTTGGGCGACTGAGGTGGCCCTGAAGGACAGGGTGCATGCTAGACGCTTGAGTCGAGCGCTACGCGCGGAATCCTCGCGATATTGGACTGCGTCGCAAGCGCTCGTTCAGAGGGCCCTTTCTGGCGGGGCCATGCTCATTCGAAGGAGTGCCATTGGCCCATCAGATGAATTGTTCGATCCACGATTCTTTATGTATTTCGAGGACTCCGATTTGTGCGTCCGGCTGAAGCGCAGCGGGTACCTTCTTGAAATGCTGCCGCGTGCTGAGGCCGTTCATCGTTGGCGCAACCAACCGCACAAAGCAGCATTGATGGCCGACGGCGCCGCTGTGTATTTTGACAAACATCAGGGTGCTACGAACCGATGGCAAGAGAAATCGGCGCGAATGGCACCACTTCCGTCGTTGCGGCCGTTGTTGGAAGAATATCGTATCTTCCCTTGCGAGGGGTTGGTGGTGCCGAAGGAATGGGAAAGTGGGTGGTTGCTCGAGCTCAGTCCCAGTCCTCTGTTGAGCCCGTCTATTGGCCGCCTGGGTGCCGGATCGCGGGTGGACTTTCCGCACGAAGCACTTGCGAATTTCGAAGGGGCCATTGTCTTTGGTCGTCTCGGACTCGCAGCCAGTTCGTGGTCACAGGATAATTGTTGGTATTTTGAATTTAATGTGGACGCACAGTTCGGAAAAGTATGCGACAAATGAAATCGAAACTTTGCTTTTCCGTGTCTTTCTCGGAGATCGCCAGCATGGTGATGGCGCATGTGTTCTTATCTTTGGCGACTGTTGCGCATGCGCAGCCCGCTATCCCTTCGATTGCGTCTAACCCGTCGATATCAAAGCCGTCCCTGTCAGCGAAGGACCCCACCGAAAGCCGGAGTTCTGCGGCCGATGCGGCGGTTGACTTAGTTCCGAAGCCCTTGACGCCATCGCCGTATCTGTCGTCGTTGGAGAACTCGAATGTTTTTGACCCGCAACGAAAAATGTGGCCCGACAGGAGCCCCCCCCCCCGCCCACCGCCACCACCGCCCCCGCCACCTCTGGTCACCGACAAAGACTTGCAACTGTACGGTGTTGTGATTGTGGGGCAGACAAAGAGGGCAACCATCAAGGTCGGAAGTCGTTTTGCGCAGCTCGACACACAGGGACGTGGTTTTGTGTCGATATCGGAAGGGCAGGTACTGGGCGAGTGGACGCTTGCTGAAATACATCCGACCCACCTTGTTTTGGGCGCACCTGGTGGAAAGCAGAATGTGATGTTCAATAAAAAGACGGATCGGGTTGCAACTGCGGGTCTGCAGCCCACGCAGTCAACGCTAACGCCTTCCAGTAACGAGACCTCTTCGAATGCGCAGTCGGCTACTTCAGCTTCGCAGCAGCCTGGCGAGTCCAATGCCACGCGAACGGCGGGTGCCGCAGCGTTAGGCGGTGCCCCCGTAGCTGGGGCTGGCTCAGTTCCCTCCGCTGGTTCTGACAATACAATCAAGAACGCCCAGCCGGGCAGTTTGGCTGCTGCCATCAGTGCTGCCCAGGCGGCTGCGGCGGCTGCACCGCCGTCGCAAAACGTGCCGCCTCCTGCCAATTTCAATCCGTTTTTGCAGTTATTCCCCAAACAGTAGCGGCAAAGCGAAGACCACCATCCATTGGCAATGGGACCTGTATAGGTCCACTTTAGAACAGAAAATGAATATCAAAGAGGCGGAAATCGTTCCATACCACGTATCGAGCATCCCCCACGCTCGGATCGTGGTTGTTTTTGCACCGCATCCCGATGACGAGGTGTTCGGTTGTGGAGGTGCCCTCGCACTGCATGCCAAAGCTGGTCACACGGTGCACGTGGTATTGCTAACTGCGGGGGACAGAAAGCCTGATGGAGTATCTGATCCGGAATATGCGAATCTCAGGCTGATAGAGAGCGCGGCCGCAGCTGCTATTTTGGGTATCGCCGCACCAGAGTGCTGGAAACTGCCGGATCGAACTGTAGGCTATGGGGAGTCGTTGGTTGAGCGCATCATGGGCGCGATTGTTGCGGCAGACGCGGACGTCGTTTACGCCCCTTCGTTATGGGAGTCGCATCCAGACCATCGCGCCACAGCCATGTCGGCCATTGAGGCGGTGCGTCGGCTCGGTGGAAACCGTAGTCTTTTGCTTTATGAGTTGAGTGCTCCACTTCGTCCGAATCGCCTGGTCGATATTTCGACAGTTTGGGCTGACAAGGCAGAAGCTATGGCTTGTTTCGACAGTCAAAACAAGAATTTGGACTACCCTGACTTTATTGGTTCACTGAATCGATACCGGGCGCTTACTCTTGGCAAATCCGTCAGAAAAGCGGAGGCTTTCGAGGCCTACTCGGCCGAGTCGCTCAATCGGCCAGCGTTGATGCCATTTGAGTCTGAGCACCGCCGTTTGATAGCACGGGGTGTGTCCGTAACGCCGCAAGATTGCCCACTGGTGTCAGTGATCGTCCGCACAAAGTTGCGCCCTACTTTGAGGGAGGCTCTAGATTCGCTTGTTTCTCAGACCTACACGAACATCGAACTGGTGCTGGTCGACGTTGCAGGCAACGGTCTACCGCAAGTGGATCTAAACGGCATATCTTTCCCAGTTCGAATTGCTTCCACTGCGCAGAGTCTCAGCAGGGCCAGTGCTGCGAATCTTGGTTTACAAGCGGCGTCGGGAGAGTTTTGCCTGTTTCTTGATGATGACGATTGGCTCTTTGCGGACCATTTGTCGAAGCTAGTCAATTTTTCTGGGTTGAACCCCTCGGTCAAGGCAGTTCACACTGCGGTTGCGTGTGTCGATCCTCTAGGGAACCCGACGGGAGTCGTCTTTGACTTTCCGTACTCTCCGGGGGAGCTCAAGTATGGAAATTTCATGCCTATTCATGGCGTGATGTTTCGCCGATCCTTGTTGGCAATGGGATGTAGGTTTGACAGCCAGTTTGATCTTTATGAAGACTGGGATTTCTGGATGCAAGTTGAGGCTCATACGGCCTTCGCGTTTGTTCCTGGTGTTTCTGCCGCATATCGAATTGACACAGGCAGTGGGTCTGGTGTACAGGTTGATCTCGAAGAGGCACGGCAGGCTACTGCCGTACTGTTTTTAAAATGGGAGACTGTTCAATCTGAAAAAGTCTTCTTTGAATTGGTTGCTCGATCCCTTGCCCGACGGCAATTGTCAAGCCGCGTGGCGGATCTTCAGCTTCAAATACAGAAAGTGAGCACGGAATTGGAGGCGGCCGCAGTCGCGGCTTCCCAGCAACATGTACGCGCAGCGACTGCAGAGCGTCTTGCTGACGAGGCGCGACAGGATGCACACCATTTTCGAGAGGCGCACGATCGGGCCTGTAGTGACCGTGATCTTGCCCGTGGGGCAAGCAATTTTTCTAGGGACGAGGCGCAGCGCGCACGAGATGAAGCACAACGTTTTCGAGACGAGGCCTTGCGTTTGCATGGCGAAGCGGTCCGAGCGTCCGATGAGTCACAACGAGTCCACCAAGAGCTGCTGTTGATGACCGGAGAATTGGAAAAGGCCCGCGTTGAAGTACAACAGCGGGATGCAGAACTGCAGCGCCGGAACGTGCTGGCAGACCAAGAGATGGATCATGTGCGTCGGTTACAGGCGCGTGCAATACAGGCGCAAGCGGAGCTGGATCAAATGCGCGCCCAAATAGATGCCCTGCACATTGTCGACATCGCACGGCAACGCGACTTGGAAGCTCAGAAGAACGTGGTTGCGGAACTTATGGCGAGCACTTCGTGGCAGGTTACACAACCAGTTCGCCATCTTGGAAGAGCTGTACTTCGAATCCAGAGCGCGAGAGCCGCCATTGTCTCGTCTGGCGCTTGGCAGCTGGGGTTTGCCTACATGGCCAGACGTTTATTTCTAACTTTTAGACGTGAAGGACTAGAGGGGGTCCGAGGCAGAGTATCTCGGTTGCTCAATCCGGCGGTTCTGTCGGGTGCGACGGAGGGGGGGGGTATTGCACCAGCAAAGGATGAACGAACATATGCAGAGTGGCTGGCGACTTTTGAGCCTTTTGATGTTGCGCAATTGACTGCACTCCAGCAAATGATGATCGAGTTGCCAAAGCAACCTCTTATTTCTATTGTGATGCCTGTCTACAATTCTGTACCGGCCCATCTTGCAAGGGCGATTGAGTCAGTTCAATCTCAACTCTATACAAATTGGGAGCTATGCATTTGCGATGACGCGTCTACCGAACCGCGTGTGAAGGAGGTTCTGGCTGGGTTTGCCAGTCGCGATACCCGGATTCGATTGAATTTCCAAACCACAAACGGGCATATATCCAGAGCCAGTAATGTGGCAATTCACATGGCAGGAGGGCAATACATCGCCTTCCTCGACCATGATGATGAATTGAGTCGTCACGCTTTGTTGCGGGTTGCGCAGTCAATTGCTTTGAAGGCTGAGGCTCAAGTCTTCTATTCAGACGAGGACAAGATTGACGAGTCAGGGAAGCGTTTTGACCCGTATTTCAAACCAGACTTCAATTTGGGCCTGTTGCGATCACACAACTACATGTGCCACTTTGCGGTGTATGAGGCCAATTTCCTGCGCCAACTGGGTGGATTGCGTGAAGGTTTTGAAGGTGCCCAGGATTACGATTTGGCATTAAGAGCCGTCGACTCCATCAGCCCAGAACACGTGGTTCACTTGCCCTACGTGCTTTACCATTGGCGTGCCGCCAGCGGAAGCACTGCAGCTGGTCATGGTGAAAAGTCCTATGCGTTTGCTGCTGGGCAACGGGCCTTGACGGATCACTTGGCGCGGCGACAATTGAATGGGGTTGTTGAAGAAGCGCCAGAGGCATCCGGTATGTACCGAATTTATTGGGCTCCTCCCAAAACCTTTCCGCTAGTCAGCATTGTCATTCCGACACGCAATGGTGAGGCGATTTTGCGTCAGTGCCTCGATAGCCTCCGAACCACCACATACCCGAACTTCGAGACAATCGTTGTTGACAACGGTAGCGACGATCCCGCCACGCTTGCTTTATTGGCTGAACGCTCGACGGCGGGGCAGGTAAAGGTGCTGAGAGACGATCAGCCTTTCAATTTCTCCGCCCTCAATAACCATGCAGTGAACAGCCTCGCTCAGGGCGAGTTTGTCTTGTTACTCAACAACGACATTGAGGCAATCAGTCCTGCGTGGCTTGATGAGATGGTCGGTGCGGCGATGGAGACGGGTGTTGGCTGTGTCGGCGCAAGGCTTTGGTATCCGGACTGGCGGTTACAACATGGCGGTGTCATCCTCGTGTGTGGAGTCGCCGGGCATGCCCATAAGTACTTGCCTCGCGGGCAGCACGGTTATATGGGGCGTGCTGTTCTGGCGCAAGACATGATTGCTGTAACAGCTGCTTGTTTGTTGGTGAAAAAGAGCATCTTCCTAGAGGTTGGTGGACTCGACGAGAGTCTTGCAGTTGCGTTCAACGACATTGATTTCTGTCTAAGGGTACACAAAGCTGGCTACCGTAACCACTGGACTCCCTACGCCGAGCTGATTCACCACGAATCGGTCACGCGAGGATATGAAGATACCCCTGAAAAACAGCGGCGCTTCCGCACGGAGATCGAAAAGATGCAGGATCGCTGGCCAGAGTTGCTGGCTCATGCTGATCCGTGTTATAGCCCGAACTTGACCGGGACTGCCGAGGACTTTTCGCTGGCTTGGCCACCTCGAAGAGAACTGCCGTGATCATCAACTATTCCAATGGTTCTCAGGAAACGCAGTCGGAGCGGTTTGAGCGGATCCTGCCGATGCTGGCATGTCCCCGGTGTCGTGGAATACTTGTAACGCAGACCAAGGGACTGCACTGCGATAGTTGTGGTGCGTTGCACCCCATTAGAGGTGGTGTGCCTATTTTGCTCCCAGAAGGAGTTCTTGATGGAGGCGCTGTTGGGCTGAGCGAAAAGGACCGTGTCTCCCGCCATCCTTATAGTGTTCGCGCCGAGGAGATCATCGAGAGCCATGAATCTGGCTGGGTTCTCGATTTGGGTGCTGGTGGAAAATTTGACCGCCGTAAGAATGTTGTTCAGATCGATATATTTCGCTACCCCGCAGTTGACGTAGTTGGGTCTGCTGATTGTTTGCCCTTTTTGGATAATTCGTTTGACGCAGTAATCAGTCAAGCTGTGTTCGAGCACTTGCAGTACCCAGAGTGGGCGGTCCGAGAAGTACGTCGCGTTCTGAAGCCTGGCGGAATTGCAAAAATCGACACTGCATTCTTACAGCCTGAACATGGTTACCCCCATCATTTCTACAATGCAACTGAAACAGGTCTTTTGCATTGGTTTCGAGATTTTGAAATTCAGTGGAGCGGCGTGGAGCCATTTCAACACCCAAAGTGGGCACTGCATTGGTTTCTCGGTGTATATCTGGACTTCATTGGAAAAGAGCCGGCGGACGTTCTTCGAAATTTGTCAGTCGGTGACCTCCTGGATGCTTTGCAACGTCACTCTACGCAGCAAACGACACCAGAAGACCTTTCGATCACATCCGCTCTCGATGCGATGCCCGTGCATTTTTTGAGGGTGCTTGCTGCTGGAGTTTCGGTACACGCAATTAACCCACCAAAACACCACGTTGGTTTGAACCAAGAGATTTCTTCTTTGTCACCGTCCCTTGATCGAGAACGAGAGATGGCGCAATTGCGGATCGAGAAAGACATCCTAGTCGCAAAGTCCCGAACTCTCCAAGACGGTCTTTTCGCGGCACAAGAAAAGGCAGAGTACCTTGCTCAGTTCTATCCCAGTGCAAGCAACTTGGCGCAATTCGCAGCTGCCTGGGCTGATCCTCTGCATCTTCTCTCGATTGGTTCTGCGTCGCGCGACTTCGATACAGAAGAAATGTCGAAACCGTTTGCCACAATCATTGTTCGGCCAATCGCGATTAGTCCGTTGTTGGACACTTTTTTTTCCTTGGTTGCCCAAGTTTTTGGTGGCTGGGAGTTGCTCCTAGAACTGGATTCTGATTCCTTGGCCGATGTCAAGAAAGCTGCCAATGCATTGTGCCGACTGGATCGACGCGTGCATCTCTCAACGGGACGGTCGGACGCAAGGTCTGAGCCCGTTGGCAGTGTTGAATCTCGCGGTGAGTACTGGATGCGCCTGCCGGAAGGGGCGACGCTTTCAACCGATGCGCTGAAGGAGGTAGTGACGGTTGCCCGCCACTTGCCGGGCACCATACGAATCGGCTTCGATTTTGATCGCGGATCGCAATCCGTCAGTGACCCCATCCGATGCCATACGTTGATGGGCGATGGTACTAATATTGTCGGTGAGGGACTCGCGTCATTCGTTCCTTACTTCACGCGCTCGTCCCGAGTACCAGAACTGCACTTGTCAGGTACAGAAGTCTGCGCGCAAGCGCATATTCCCCAATCCTTGGTTCATCTAAACCCGTTTCAGCGTGATGGGTGCGAGTCTGAAAGGGCGAGTGTTCGATATTTATTGGAGCAATACCGAGACGTTTCAGACGAACTTCACCAAATGAATGTCGAGTCGCCCGCTGCAGCCCGCGAACTTCGTCAACTAAACATCGACATCAGCAATTATCTTGCGCAGTTTTACTTTGACAGTACACCAATCGTACCCTCTGATCTACAGCAGGCGGGGCTGATCCGGAGCGCACGGCAAACCATGGGGCGCTGGTTGCGAAACAGGGTACCTATTGGGACACTGGCGTTGTTATTTCAGTGGAAAAGCTGGTTTTCTGCGACGCCTTCGCTAACTGCAGAACCTCCAGCCACTGTTCCCTTTGTGTCGCTCATACTTGAATCGGAGAATGCACTAACCCTCATCGGGACTTTTTTCTCGCTAGTCCATCAAACATTCTCCGGTTGGGAGCTTGTCCTCATTGAGAATGAAAAGCAAAGCCCCGCCGTTCGGCGCGCAATACATGATTTTGGCCGTCTCGACAAGAGGGTTGTCATTACGCGCATTGAAGGATTGGCACAAAAACGTTTGGGGCAAGCACAAAGCGCTGTTCGTGGTGAGTTTTATGTCAGGTTGGTAGACGGTGTAACTCTGGCGTTTTCCGCAATCGAGCAAGTTGTGACCTTGGTTAGATCTGCGACAAGCATAGAACGCGTAGTTTGCGACTTTGACTTCATCTCCAAACCGGACCGTTTACCTCTGCGTTGCTATAATTTTACGCCTGTGGGCATCGAGGTCGATCTTGGCAAGCCCCATCTGTTTGACGGAACATTTGTTCGTGTGTCCGCAAATGAACTTGCCACGGACCCATTGCGATCTGTTCAGAACACTGCGCACATACCTTTGAGTCTGTTTCATCAAATGAGACGGGTAGGCGGATCGCCAAACACAATCTGAAGCAAATTGCTTGATGTCTTTGTCAGGCATATCGTCATCTATAAAGGGTATCACTATGAAAAACCGCCTATCAGTCTGTGCGATATCAATTGCGATTGGGGCCGTATTCCTTGTAACTGGTTGTGCGACAAGCAACAACAACTCCGTGACGATTCCGGCGGCGAATGCAGCATTGTCATTCGCGTATGGCTCACCCTTGATGGCCGACCAACTGCGCAACGCTGGGTTGGGAGAGCGGTTTGTTGAGTATTGGCAAGCGCATGCTGACAAAAACTGGAAGCGACGGTATGCGATAGAAAAATTTCCGCGCGATCTCGAGGAGAAGTTCTATGTTGCTTACCATGCAAATGCCTGGCAATTGAAATCTGTCGCGATCACTGGCGTTCAAATCACTGAAAAAGAGGCGACCGTGGATGTCGTTCTGACAGTTGTTGATCCTGAGAAGAAGATCGAAATCCCACAATACCAAAGGGACAAATGGGTGGTCATCGATAGCGCTTGGCTGCATGTTGTTCAGGACCCCATGCTCTCGGGAACATTTCAGTAGCTTGACGCTTTCAGGGGGTGCAATTCGTGTTGCGAGATGACAACGAAATACCTAAACTTGTGACGGCGAACACAAATACTGTGGGCAAACCATTCCAATGGGCGTCGCTTTGGGTACCATTCATCAACAGTCTGAAGTCCTGAAAAAAATTGATGTTCACAGGGTGTGATTGTTGAACTTTCTGGTGTAAACTGTCTGACGCAATAAGCGTGGGCTTGCTCAGGTTCTTTTGTTTTATTCTTTTTTTGGAGATTTCACGTGATGAAGAAAAAATTCCTTGCTGCTGCCATTGGCGCTATGCTTGTTGGTGGTTCCGCGATGGCGGTTGAAGTGGCCCAAGGCGGTAAGGGCGATGTCCTGATCGCTCCTATGTTTATGGCTGGCGGTGGCTGGACGTCTGAGATCAAGGTGATCAACACGAACCCAACTGACTCTGCTGTTGCAAAGGTCGTGTTCCATGCTCCCACAAACAGTGCTGAGTTGCTTGACTTTTTGATCTTTTTGACACCTGGCGACGTCTGGGTTGGTACGGTTCAGCAAAATGCCGATGGTTCGGTTGGTATCATTAGCACCGATGATTCCGCTGTTCGCGTTACTGATGCTGCTGGTTGCCCCACTGGAACGGGTACCACAGGCATTACTGCCAACTTTGCGGCGCCGTTCACGACTGGTTACCTGAACGTGTTTGAGACACGCATGATCCGTGGAACAGTCCCAACGCCATACTCCAAAGCCTCTTTGGTTGCAGCTTACTCTGCAGCCTGCTTGGCAGGTACGCCCATCACTACAGCACTGACAGACAACGTTCTGACCGGTTCCGTAAAGCTGGCTAACCCGCTGAACGGTAACATGTTGGCCTTGCCCATGACGGCATTGGCAAACTACGACAACTTCACTTATCACAGTGTTGGTCGTTACACGGGCTTCTTTGCTAACGTTGCTGCAAGCAACAAGGCAATGGTGGAAGATGCTATCTGGTCTTCTGACTATGTTATCCCTTACAACAATGCAGCTGGTCAGTACACGTTTGCAACTATCACCTTCCCGACCAAAGAAGCTTTCTACGCACCTAGCGCATCTGGCTCACAGTACACGCCTTTCCCAGGCACGCCAACTGTTGGTTACACGGTTCGTGACGAAGAAGAGCGTTCTTTGACAACAACAGGTTGCAGCGTTTCTCCTTGCCCAGTTGATTCCCCCAGCACTTTGCCAGCCGAGTTGAACATCATCGCGATCACATCCGGTGCAGGTACATCTACAGTGGGTCAGTTGTTCACACAAACCTTCACAAAGGGTTGGGTAAACGCAGCTCCTTTCTCTGAAGTGTCTGACACACGCAGCAAGACTGGTAACAACAATCTGGGCGTCGTCGGTCTGCCAGGTTTGGCAACTTACATCCAGTGGAACTTTGTTGGCAGCACACTCCAAGGTGCTTGGAACTATGCTCCAAAGACGTTCACACCTGGCAATTTCTAAACTAATTTAGTTTAGTAATTAAAAAAACGCCAAGGATTCCTTGGCGTTTTTCTGTTTCTAGACGGCAAACATTTGCTTACTATTTAGATAAACTTGTTATCTTGAGCAATTGTTTGCCCATTAATCTGTGGAAAGAGGCTCGAATATGACCAAGAAATTCTCAATGCCAACGATGTCAAAATCGTTTGTTGTCGGAGTCCTGGGCTTGATGGTTGTATTGACTGGAGCGCATGCATCAAATTACAACCCACTAGTGCAGCGGGGCTCCTCGGGTTTCAATACAAAATTTGAACCATCCTCCCCGCTTTTGGCGATATCCGACGGTGAGGTAATTTTGCCCTCGGTTGTGGGTGAGGCATTTCAGCTTCAATGGAGAGTTTTTATTCCACCAGGAACAAAGACACTGCAGATGACAATGTATACCTTTGCATCGCCTCCTGAAACGAAAGTACTCATGAAATTTGGGAGTCCACCATCTGGCTCGGCCCTGAATGTCACTCCTGAAAATGCAGCTGCGGTAGACATTACCAGAGTTGTTCAAACGTTGACCGCCAATGGCGGTGGCGTTGAGTTGCCGTTTTCCGCACCTGCTTCGGCGGGCGCTCTCAAGTTGTCCTCCCGATCAGGTGAGTTGACGCAGACCATACTTACCAACACTGGCGGGTGGGTGTACATCAATGCTTTACAAGTTCCCGGAAATAGAATCTATGAACTCAACACTTCTGTCACAGTAGATGAAAGCTGTTATCGGACTTGGTTTGCGGGAGCTCAGTGGGATGCGTCTGGTAATCCGGCGGAAGATGTCACCCACACGTGTTCGGGAAGTTCTGGTGGAACTCCTTTGACGGGAATCACTTTGAGTGGAAATTCGTTGGTAAAAGGTAGTTCAAACGCAATAACAATTACTCCAACACCAAGCAATGCATCCCTGTCCTCCTGTGTGCCGGTCTATGGCGGTGGAGTGTCAAATTTGGTCAGTATAAGTGGTGGGAAGATATCGCTGGCCGGGGGATCGAACTCCATAACAACAACCCAATCAGTCACAATTCAATGCGGTGCGGCTAGTGCCGCTATGACGATTGAGCCAAGTGAGGTCGCATTAACCGGAATCGCACTGAGTGCAAGCAGTTTGGCGGAGAGTAGCAGCGGTACGGTTGTGATTTCACCTAAACCTGCCAATGCTGTCTTACCAACGTGCACCGTGGGTAATATGTTTGGCCCGTCTTCGCAGGTCAAAGTTG
>ERZ724516.371-NODE-371-length-28083-cov-6.659162_pt1 | contig 28083 bp, 22 predicted proteins | sample MGYA00376049_ERZ724516 | MGnify/ENA primary metagenome ERZ724516 (study PRJEB28724, sample SAMN07190886) | activated sludge metagenome | isolation source: activated sludge of sewage treatment plant in Hong Hong | place: USA: Christiansburg, Virginia | collected... | reverse complement strand
TCGGCAAAGTCCAGGTAATGAACTTGATCAGGTTGTCCCAAACGCCGCGCCCTTCTTCAACCGCCGCCTCGATACTGGTGAAGTTATCGTCAGTCAGCACCATCGCCGCCGCCTCCTTGGCCACTTCGGTGCCGCCGAGCCCCATGGCGATGCCGATGTCGGCCTGCTTGAGCGCCGGTGCATCATTCACCCCATCGCCGGTCATCGCCACGACTTCGCCACGCGCCTGCAGGGCCCGCACCAGACGCAACTTCTGCTCCGGTTCAACACGCGCGAAAACATCAATCTCGTGCGCCGCCAGCGACAAAGCCTCGTCATCGAGCGCGGCCAACTCGCGCCCGGTCATTGCGCGCTCGCCGGCAAGACCGATCTGACGGGCGATGGCGAGCGCCGTCACGGCATGATCGCCGGTAATCATCTTGACCCGGATGCCGGCCGAGTGACAGTTGCGGATAGCACTGATCGCGGCCTTGCGTGGCGGATCGATCATGCCGACAAGGCCGATCAGGGAGAGCTTTTGCAAGCCTGTCGCGGTCAACGGTGTATTTGGCGCCAATATTTGGCGGGCTATGAGCAGCACGCGCTGCCCTTGTTCGGCATAGACCTGAGCGATGGCTTCGACCGCCGCCGCATCGAGCGGACCAAGTTGCCCGTTTGCCTGAAGTTGATCAACACAAAGTGGCAGCAGGCGCTCCAGCGCCCCTTTGAGATAAACCAACTGCTCGTCATCGGCCTGGTGGGCGCTGGCCATGTATTGGCGGCTGGCATCAAAGGGCAGCTCGCCATGGCGTGGCAAGAGCAGACGCAGGGTATGTTCATCCAGCCCGCCTTTACGTGCGGCAACCAGCAGGGCCGCTTCGGTCGGGTCGCCGGTGATCTTCCAGTGCTTGCCCTCGTGCGCCAGACTGGCGTCGTTGCACAGCGCCCCGGCAACCAGGCATTCCCGCAAGGCGCCCTCGATACGAACCGGCAGATCTTCGTGGGTAATGGCACCTTCCGGGTTGTAGCCGTGACCGCTGATGGAAAAGCTCTGCCCGGCGCACCACAGGGTGCGCACGGTCATCGCGTTTTCAGTCAGGGTGCCGGTTTTGTCGGAACAGATGACGGTCGTGCTGCCCAGGGTTTCGACCGCCGGCAGATGACGAATGATGGCGCGACGCTGGGCCATGCGCGCCACACCGATCGCCAGCGTCACCGTAACGGCAGCCGGCAGACCTTCAGGGATCGCCCCGACCGCCAGCGCTACGGCAGCCATGAACATGTCAAAAGCCGACTCGCCACGCACCAGCCCGACGCCAAAAGTCAAAAGAGCCAGCCCGCCGATGGCCCACAGCAACCAGTTGGAGAAACGCGCCATCTTGCGCGTCAGCGGCGTAGCCAGTTGTGGCGCAGCAGCAATCAGGCCGGCGATGCGCCCGGTTTCACTGGCATCACCAGTCGCGATGACCAAACCGACGCCCTGGCCGGCGACCACCGCTGTGCCGGCGTAGGCCATGTTGCTGCGTTCGGCGAGCAGGGTGTCGGCGGGCAAGGGCGCGATCAATTTGCTGACCGGCAGCGACTCGCCGGTCAACATCGAGTCATTGATCAGCAGTTCGCTCTGCTGGATCAGACGCAAGTCGGCCGGCAGGCGATCACCGGCGGCAAGCATGACGACATCGCCGGGCACCAGCAGGCTGGCATCGAGTTTCTGGCGGTGACCGTCACGGCGCACCGTGACCGGGGTTGAAATGGTTCGCGCCAAGGCGGCCAGCGCCCCTTCGGCCTTGGCTTCCTGCCAGTAGCCAATGAGCGCATTGACCAGCACCACGGCAAAAATCACACTGGCGTCAGTCCACTCACCAAGGGCGGCAGTGACGCCTCCGGCGCCGATCAGGACCACCACCAGGGGTTGTGCCAGTTGCTGGAGAAAGCGCTTCCAGGCGGGCGTACCTGGTGTTTCCGTCATCAGATTGGGGCCATAGTGCGCGCGCCGCGCACTGACCTCCGCCTCGCTGAGACCGCCAGCGATATCGACCATCAGTTGCTGCGCCGCCTGCTCGCCGCTCAGGGCGTGCCAGTTTAGGTTCGACGCTTGGTCAGGAACAGGAAGGGGAGGGTCAGGAAGGGCCATAGTGTTGCCACCAATCGAGTCAGGCCGTTGAAATTCAGAAAGTGCCCCTGACGCCAGGCAGCCAGCGCGGCGAGCGAATAAGGGTTGGGCGGTGCCAGGTTGACCAGCACGGTTGCAGCCATTAGCGAGAGGGCGGCCAGCATCAGGCGGGCGATTGCCGGAAGCGGCAGGGAGAGCAGGAGGATTAACAGGCCAAAGGCAAGGCCGCTTTGCGCGCCGGGGGTCAGCCAGATGAAGGCATTCTGCGGGCCGATCAGGATGCTGGTGGCCAGCGTGCGGACCAGCAAACCGAGTAACAGGAAGGCCGGAACAATAACGTAAGACCAAGCAGTACGCAGCACCAGCCAGCGCACAATAAGCCCGACAGCAATGGTATTGAAGGCGGTAATGCTGGCTTCAATTATGACGAAACTTTCGGCGGCAAAGGGCACCGCCCCCATCAAACCGAGTATCTGGCGCAAATCACCGGCACCGAAGAGCAAGGTTTCTGGGGACAACGGCACCAGCAGCCAGAGGCCAAGCAGGGTCAGACCCAATTCGGCATGTGACACCGGGGCAATCAGTTCATGCTGGAATCTGCTGATCCGGGCAAAGATACGCGGCCCGACTCGCTGTGCCCACAAGCCGCCGAGCAAGCCGCCAAGCGTGTTGCAGGCGAGATCAACATTGGAGGGAACTCGCGACGGCAACCAGGTTTGCACGGTTTCCAGAGAAAAGCTGGTGGCCCCGACCAATATGACCGCCAGAATCAAACCGGCAAAGCGCCATGGCAGATTGCTCAAGGCCAGGGTAAAAAAGAAGCCCAAAGGCAGGTAGACCGCAACATTTGTCGCCAGATCAAAACCTGTCCAGTAACGCGGCCAACCGCCTTCGAGAAAGGCGAAGGGCGAAATTCCGGTGTCCCGCCACCCCGAGAACGGGTGCAGGCTGCCGTAAATAACCAGCCCAAGCCACGCGAGGGACAGGTAGCGAGCAAGCAGGATGGGGCCGCGAACGTTGTAAGGCATGAGGCTGATTCTAGACCAGTTGGCTGGAATGCCCGAAGCCGGGACAATCCAGCCCCCTCAAGCTCAGCCGATCAGACGACTTCAGCGCGATTCCGCCCGCCGGCCTTGGCCTTGTAAAGCAAAGCATCGGCTTCACGGAAGAGAGAAACTACAACACCGCTAGCCGGGGCCACGCAGATACCACCTAGCGAAATGGTCACCACGCCCCACTCAGGGCTATTTTCGTGCGGTAGTTGCAAGGCCTCGACCGCTTCGACCATGCTGATTGCCAGCCCGAGGTGAGTGCCATGGGCGGCATGTGGAATCACCACGGCAAACTCTTCACCACCATAGCGGGCAGCGAAGGCACCGCAGGTCACCCTGTCATCGTTGGCATTCTGTACGGTCTGAGCCAGACAATCAGCCACGGCGCGCAGGCAATCGTCCCCGGCCAGATGACCGTAGTGATCGTTGTATTTTTTGAAGTGATCGACATCGATCATCATCAGACTGAACGGCTTGCCAGCCCGTACTGCCTCATCCCACAAGCCGTCGACCTGCATGTCCATGGCCCGACGGTTGAAGAGACCGGTCAACCCATCGCGACTGGCCTGATCCTGCAATTTGTTGTTGGCGTGCGCCAGACGCGAACGCAGCGCCGCGATACGCGACATGGCCTTCATCTTGGCCTGCAGCACACTCTCCGGCGCCATCTTTGAAATGAAATCATCGCCGCCGGCTTCAATGGCAGTAACGACATTGGTTGCTGTATCGGTGGCGGTAACGAAAATGATCGGGGTCCACGCCCAGGGTTCATGCCCCTCGAGGGCCCGAATCCGGGTGGTGGTCTCGAAGCCGTTCATGCCCGGCATTTCGATATCCATCAGAATCAAGTCAAAGGTGGATTTCTGGAAACACTCAAGCGCCAGCTGACCGCTGATTGCGTGTTGAACTTCATGACCAAAAGACTCCAGGCGCGCCGTGGTAACCATTGCGGTTGCTCTCGAATCCTCGACCAAAAGAATCTTCATTTCGCGTTCCTACCTGGAGACTAGATACCTGTTATTTTAAATTTGGAACGGTGAAAATCCAGCCATCACCGCTAAAATCAGCCGCTGGCAAGCATACACTGCCCGATTCAGCATGAATACCCTAAAAGCCATAGTGGACAACCCAAATGCGTATTTTGATTGTTGACGACAACGCCTCACTCAGACAACTACTTGCCTCACTGTTCACCAAAGGCGGCCATGAAGTCGTTGCGATGCTGGAAGATGGCAGCACTCGGGTCGAAACGGAAATTGGCCGCACCAAACCTGATCTGGTCTGCCTGGACTACAACCTGCCCGGGCGCGACGGCATCACCATCCTGAAATCGATACATGCTATCGCCCCACAGATCAATGTATTGTTCATGACTGCCTCACATGACGATCATATCGAGCAATGCGCGGCTGACGCCGGCGCCTCGGGCTTCATCCGCAAGCCGTTTGGTCAGGCGCAAATCATGCGCGAACTGGCAATGGTCAGCGAGGTCCGAAAACATGCGGCGCCCGTTGATAGTGAACTTCCTGCCGACGAAGCTGCGCACTTGGCGTTCCCCAACCTCGATGGCCAAAGTGCACAGCGTGGTACAGCGGTCATTGCTGACGATAGTGGTTCAGTCCGCATGCTGCTCAAGGGGCTGCTCAAGGAGTGCGGGTTACAGGTCGTGCAAACCGTTGCCAACGGCAACGAAGCAGTCGCTGCTGCCCGTAATCACCGGCCACGCGTTCTCTGCCTCGACGTCAATATGCCCGAAATGGGTGGCCTTGAAGCGCTGCCGCTAATTCGCCTGGCGAGCCCGGAAACCGCCGTTGTCATGGTCACCGGCAGTGCTGACAAAGCCTTTGTCACCCTCGCCGCCAGCCACGGCGCCAGTGGATACATTCTCAAGCCACTGCGCCCGGCACACGTTATCGAATACATGGAGCGTCTGCTCAAATAGGGCCGCTGCGCCGCCGATCTGTTTTCTGCTCTGAAATAAGCTTGACCGTCCCATCCAGCGCCTGTTGTTCAAGGCGTACGGTAAAGCCCCAAAGATTGGCCATATGGGTCAGGGTAGCCTCGCTGACACTGGCCAGAGGGCGACGCTGGTGCATGAAGTGGCGCAGGGTCAGTGAGCGATCACCGCGCAGATCGACGTTCCACACTTGAATATTCGGGTCGCTGCTGCCCAGGTTGTATTGCTCGGCCAAATGCTGGCGCAGCTTGCGATAACCCGGCTCATTGTGGATCGCATCCACTTGCAGCTTGGCCTTGACATCATCGTCATGCACCGCAAACAAACGAAATTCACGCATCAGGCGCGGCGACAGATACTGGACGATGAAGCTTTCATCCTTGAAATTGCGCATGGCGAAATCAAAGGTTTCACGCCAGTCGGAACCGGCAATCTCAGGAAACCACTCACGATCTTCAACCGTCGGCGCCTCGCAAATGCGACGGATATCCTGCCACATGGCAAAACCCAGCGCATAGGGATTGATGCCGGAATACCACTTGCTGCTGTAAGGCGGTTGGTACACCACATTGGTATGGGATTGCAGGAATTCCAGCATGAAACCATCGTTCACCCGCCCCTCGTCGTACAGGGTATTGAGCAGGGTGTAGTGCCAGAAACAGGCCCAGCCTTCGTTCATCACCTGAGTCTGCCGTTGCGGGTAAAAATACTGGGCAATCTTGCGCGTGATACGAACGATTTCACGCTGCCAGGGTTCGAGCAAAGGGGCATTTTTCTCGATGAAATAGAGCAGATTTTCTTCCGGCTCTTCGGGAAAACGCTTTTCCTCGGTCGCCGCTACCGCCTCATCATGGCGTGGCAAGGTGCGCCACAGATCGTTGACCTGCGCCTGCAGGTAATCCTCACGTTCGCGCTGACGCGTCTTTTCTTTTTCCATCGATAACGGCGGTGAGCGCTTGTAGCGGTCGACACCCAGATTGGACAGGGAATGACAGGCGTCGATCAACTGCTCAACGGCATCCATGCCATACCGCTCTTCACATTCAGCAATATAGTTCCGGGCAAAAACCAGGTAGTCGATGATGGCATCGGCACTGGTCCACTGCTTGAACATGTGATTACCCTTGAAGAAGGAATTGTGACCATAGGCTGCGTGCGCAATGACCAGCGCCTGCATGGTCAGCGTATTTTCCTCCATCAGATAGGCAATGCAGGGGTCGGAATTGATGACAATTTCGTAGGCCAGCCCCATATGGCCGCGCTTGTAGCGGTTTTCAGTCTCCAGGAAGTGTTTGCCGAAAGACCAGTGGTGGTAATAAACCGGCATGCCAATCGCTGCATAGGCATCCATCATCTGTTCGGCGGTGATCACTTCCAGCTGGTGGCGATAGGTATCGAGACCGTACTGGCGGGCGACGCGACCGATTTCACTGTCGAACTGGGCAATATTCTCCAGTGTCCAATCCGAACCTTCGGCAATCAGGCGGGATTTTTTCTTGGTCATATCAGCCGCTTTCTGAATAGTTCGCGGAATACCGGGTAGATGTCGCTGACTGCCGCGATACGCTGCAAGGCAAAAACGCCGGTATGGGTAACTGCCAGCTTTTCGTATTCTTCCCAGAGGTTTTGCGGCTCTCCCGTGGTAATTTCTATATAGGCGAAATACTGCATCAGCGGCAGTATGGAGTCAGAGAGCAGCGCTCGGCACAGCGGAGAATCGTCGTTCCAGTTGTCACCATCGGAGGCTTGCGCGCCGTAAATATTCCAGGCGCTACTGGCATAGCGCTCGTGAATAATCTGCTGCATCAACTTGAGGGCGCTGGAAACAATGGTGCCCCCGGTTTCGCGGGAGTGAAAGAAATTATCCTCATCAACCTCTTCGGCCACCGTATGGTGGCGAATGAAAACGACCTCGATGTGCTCGTAATTTCTATTCAGGAATAGATAAAGCAACATGAAGAAACGCTTGGCCATTTGCTTCTTGGCCTCGTCCATTGAACCTGAAACATCCATCACGCAGAACATCACCGCCTGCGTTGACGGCTGGGGAATACGAATACGGTTGCTGTAGCGCAGATCGAACGGATCAATGAAGGGAATCGCCTCGCGTCGCGCCCTCAGGCAAGAAATTTCATGGTGTAAGCGTTCAACCTCGGCTTCATCGAGCGGCATTTCATCAAGCGCCTGCTCCAGTTCCGCCTGCAGATTGCGCAAACGGGTCGCGTAAGGCCCGCCCACAGCTACCCGCCGACCAGCCGCACCACGCATGGTGCGCACCAGATTGATATTGGTCGGTACTCCGCTTTGCGTGTAGCCAGCCCGCACCCGCTTGTATTCGTCAATGCGGGCCAGTTGCCGCTTGACCAGGTTAGGCAGGGCCAGCTCATCAAAGAAAATATCGAGAAATTCGTCACGAGTCAGCGTGAAGACAAAATCATCCAGACCTTCGCCATCCTGGCTGGCTTTACCGCTACCCTGGCCTTGAGCGCCGGGCGGCGAGCGATCCATTTGGTCACCGGACTGGAAACGGTCGTTGCCGGGATGTACGGCATCGCGCACCCCACCTTTGCCATGCTGAAAATGGGGCTCGGAAATATCCTTGCCGGGGATACCAATTTTCTCGCCATTCTCCAGATCGCGGATACCGCGTTTGGCAATCGCATCAGCCACCGCCTGGCGTATTTGTCCCTTGAAGCGACGGATGAACCGGCCACGGTTGATCGAGCTTTTGTTCCTGCTGTCCTGCCGCCGGTCGACAATGCGCACCGTCATGCTGAACCTCCCGTTACGGGCAGGGCGCCAAGCCCTGCCTGAACCCTGTCACGACGACTTGCGGACCCGTAGATACCACTCGCAGAGCAAGCGCACCTGCTTTTCGGTATAACCCTTGGTAATCATGCGCTCGACAAAGTCCTGATGTTTCTTTTGCTCGTCAGCACTGGCCTTGGTATTGAAGGAGATCACCGGCAACAGTTCCTCGGTGTTGGAGAACATCTTCTTCTCGATCACCGCGCGCAGTTTTTCGTATGAAGTCCAGGCCGGATTCTTGCCATCGTGTTTAGCGCGGGCACGCAGCACAAAATTGACCACCTCGTTGCGGAAGTCCTTGGGATTACTGATCCCCGCCGGTTTTTCTATCTTTTCCAGTTCATCATTGAGTGCGCCACGATCAAGCATTTCGCCGGTGTTCTGGTCACGAAACTCCTGATCCTGTATCCAGAAATCGGCGTAGGTCACATAGCGGTCGAAAATGTTCTGGCCGTACTCGGAATAGCTTTCGAGATAGGCAGTCTGGATTTCCTTGCCGATGAACTCGGCGTAACGCGGACTGAGAAATTCCTTCAGGTAGCGCAAATAGCGCTCCTCGGTTTCAGGCGGGTATTGCTCCTGCTCAATCTGCTGTTCCAGCACGTACATCAGATGCACCGGATTGGCGGCCACTTCACGATGGTCGAAATTGAATACTTTTGACAGAATCTTGAAGGCAAAGCGCGTAGAAAGTCCGGTCATTCCCTCGTCAACCCCGGCAAAATCACGGTATTCCTGATAACTCTTGGCTTTTGGATCGGTATCCTTGAGATTTTCGCCGTCATAGACCCGCATCTTGCTGTAAATGCTGGAGTTTTCCGGTTCCTTGAGCCGAGAAAGCGCAGAAAACTGCGCCATCATGCGCAGGGTATCCGGTGCACACGGCGCCTTGGACAGTGAGGAGTTGAACATCAGTTTTTCGTAAATGTGCATCTCGTCCGTCACCCGCAGGCAGTAGGGCACTTTGACAATGTAGATACGGTCGAGGAAAGCCTCGTTGTTGCGGTTGTTCTTGAAAGTCAGCCACTCCGCCTCATTCGAGTGGGCGAGCACCATGCCGTCAAACGGAATGGCGCCAAAACCTTCAGTGCCCTTGTAGTTCTGCTCCTGGGTTGCGGTCAACAAGGGGTGCAGCACCTTGATCGGTGCCTTGAACATTTCGACAAATTCGAGCACGCCGCGGTTGGCCAGGCACAGGCCACCAGAGTAGGAATAGGCGTCAGGGTCATTTTGCGAGTAGGTTTCGAGCTTGCGAATATCGATCTTGCCAACCAGCGAAGAAATATCCTGATTGTTCTCGTCACCCGGTTCGGTCTTGGAAACAGCAATTTGCGACAAGACGGAAGGGCGCAATTTGACGACGCGGAAGCGGGCAATGTCGCCGCCGAACTCCTTCAACCGCTTGACCGCCCAGGGGCTCATGATGGTGCCTAGGTAACGGCGCGGAATACCGTAATCTTCCTCAAGAATGGGGCCGTCTTCTGTGACGTTGAATAGACCTAACGGCGACTCGTGGACTGGAGACCCCTTGATTGCGTAGAACGGAACGTTTTCGATTAGGTATTTCAGACGCTCGGCCAACGACGATTTACCGCCGCCCACCGGCCCCAGCAGGTAAAGGATCTGCTTCTTCTCTTCCAGGCCCTGCGCCGCATGGCGGAAGTAGGAGACGATGTGCTCGATCACCTCTTCCATACCGTAAAACTCGCGAAAGGCCGGGTAGAGCCTGAGCATCTTGTTGGCAAAGATGCGTGAAAGACGGGCGTCGCCACGCGTGTCGACCAGTTCTGGCTCGCCAATCGCCAACAGCATGCGCTCCGCCACACTGGCGTAGGCCGTGGGATCGTTTTTGCAAACATCCAAGTATTCCTGAACCGACAACTCCTCTTCCTGTAGCGCTTCGTAGCGGCTCTGGTAGCGGGCAAATATCGACATGACGGCCTCCTTCGGCATTTGTTGCAGCTGGGACTTCCTCCGGTAACGCTCCCTTATGTTACTTAACGGCTCTAATGGTCGTTTGGTTTATGCCGCCAAACGCGATCGGCAACTATATTTATCGAGCGTCTCGGCAATTCTCACTAGCCCCCATTCCAGCTCCTCACGCCGAATAATCAGCGGCGGTGCCAGACGCAATACCGTACTGTGCGTATCTTTGGTCAATACGCCCTGAGCCAGAAGGGCTTCTGCCAGTTGCCGGGCATTGGCCAGATCAGGATCAAGTTCAATACCGGCAAACAGGCCGCGTCCGCGCACCTCCCGAATCAGCGGCGAACTTTCCGCCAATTGGGCCAGACGATTGAGCAAGAGTTCCCCGAGTTCGGCAGAGTACGCGACAAGATTTTCTTCCTCCAGCACATCCAGCGCCGCCAGAGCGACGGCACAGGCCAGTGGGTTACCGCCGAAAGTCGAGCCATGATCGCCGGGCGTGAACACCTGCATGACGGCATCGTCGGCGAGAAAAGCTGAAACCGGCAGCAAGCCGCCGCCCAACGCCTTGCCCAGAATAATGGCATCCGGCCGCACGCCCTCATGCTGGCAAGCCAGCAACTTGCCGGTACGCCCCAGTCCGGTCTGTATTTCATCGGCAATCAGCAACACATTGTGACGTCGGCAAATTGCCGCACAGGCCGCCAGATAACCGGGGGGCGGCAAAATGATGCCGCCTTCACCCTGAATCGGCTCAACCAGAAAAGCGGCGGTGTTGGGTGTAATCGCCGCTTCAAGCGCCGCCGAGTCACCGTAGGGAATCCGCCTGAGACCCGGCGGGAAAGGCCCGAAACCCCGCCGATACTGGGCTTCGGAAGAAAGGCCGACAATGGTGATTGAGCGCCCGTGAAAATTGCCCTCACAGGCAATGATCTCGGCCTGATTGCGCGGCACACCCTTGATTTGGTAGGCCCATTTGCGCGCTGCCTTGAGCGCAGTCTCGACGGCTTCCAGGCCGGTATTGACCGGCAAGGCTCGCTCGTAACCGGTGAGCAGGGTCAAACGCCGCAGGAAACGCGGCAGACGGTCGTTAAAGTAGGCGCGTGAAGTCACCGCGAGACGCGCTGCCTGACGCCCCAAGGCAGCCAGCAGGCGCGGGTGACCATGACCAAAACTGGTGGCGGAGTAGGCCGACATCAGATCAAGATAGCGCTTGCCATCAACATCGCTCAGCCAGCAACCATGACCTTCCTTGAGGACGACCGGCAGCGGTGCATAGTTGCGGGCGCCGAAGCCTTCTTCCCAGCGGCACAGGACAGTGCCATCCGGGCTGCTCGCTGCTTCGACCAGTTCGAGCAGCAATTCGCCGCTGACCTGAGCGACATCGCGCAACGGGTTGTACTCGGTGATCTCCAGCGCCACGCACTGCCGCTCGCGCAAGACACCTCTCAATTCATGGATCAGTTCAGCCGGCGCCAAACCATGGGCGGCGGGGGTCGAAACGCCGGGTGCCGCCAGCGGGTCAATCGCGTCCAGATCCAGGCTGATGCCCCACGGGCTACCACCGACAATTTGGCGGGCTTCGGCAAATACGCTTGCCAGCCCGCGCTCGATGATTTCCGCCATTTCATAAATACGCACGCCGAGCGCCTGCAACTGCGCCCATTCAGCAGCTTCGTAGCTCCGCACACCGATCAGAACCACGCGTGCCGGATCAAGCGGCGGGCCGGGGATCTCCGTCATCTGTGGATCACCCAGGCCGAACAGTGCCGCCAACGGCATGCCATGCCGATTGCCGGTGGGGCTTGAAGCGGGAGTGTGGGCATCGAGATGGGCATCGATCCAGATCAAGCCCGGCGCTTTGCCCAACGCCCGACCAATGCCACGCCAGCTGGCCGCAGCAATCGAATGATCGCCGCCGATAATCAGCGGGCGCTCACCCGACGCAATCACTGCCTCTGCTTCGAAAGCAACCCGCAGCAACAATAAAGCAAGGGCATCGTGATCAGCACTGACTGGTTCAATCAGACAACGCCAACGCGCTTCCAGACCACTATGGCGAATAACCGACAGCAGTCCAAGCGCCTTGAGCGCAGCAGGAGCCTGTTCACAACCGGGTTCCGACCCACCAAGACAACTCGCCACTGCGATGCATTGCAGCGCAGGTTTAAGGGAGATGAGCGCACGCATGGAGCGACTCCTTTCCGGGCGAGGATGGCACGATGCCCTGTTACTTTGACCATAGGTCGCGACGCGGGTTCGGTCAAGCGGAAAAACTCAGTGCTGGTGCGGGTGTTCGGTAACGTGATGGGATTCGGCAGCAGCGCGGTGGTGCAGGGCGTGATGGATATCTTCGTGCGGCGTCGGGCGCCCCACCCATTGCGGCAGCAGGGAGCCGAGGATCATGCCAATCATGCTGAGCGCCAGCCCGATCAGTTGCGGTGGCACCAAGCTGGCTTCACCGAGCATGAATTCAACCAGCAACCAGGAAGCAAGGCCGCCAATGATGGCAGCCAGCGCACCTTGCGTGGTAGCGCGCGACCAGTAAGCGCCGAAAAAGAGGGGAACAAAGGCGCCGGCCAGCGTGACTTTGTAGGCGTTTTCGACCATTTTGAAGATTGAGGCATTGGTATTGAGCGCAAAAACCAGCACGATGCCAGTGAAGCAGACGATGGTGATGCGCATCATGCGCAGGAAAGCACGGTCAGTCAGCCGAGGGAAGAATGCACGCAGGATGTTTTCGGAGAAAGCCACTGAAGGTGCCAGCAGGGTTGCTGACGAACAACTCATGATCGCTGCGAGCACCGCACCGAAGAAAATGGCTTGAGCGAAAACCGGTGTGTGCTGGAGGACCAGCGTCGGCAAAACCAGTTGCGAATCGGTCTGGATCAGGCTGTTGAACTTCTCGGGGTCGATCAACGTTGCCGAATAGGCAATGAACATCGGCACAAAGGTAAAACAGAAGTAAAGCACCCCGCCAAGGATGGAGGCGATGATGGCGATACGTGCGCTGCGCGCCGAGGTGACACGCTGGAAAACGTCCTGCTGCGGTATGGAGCCGAGCATCATGGTCATCCAGGCACCAATAAAGGTCAGCCACTGTACTGCACCGCCGGTCGGGAAAAACTCGAGCTTGCCGGCCGCCGAGGCGTGGTTGACAACCACCTCGACACCACCGGTCATCCCGGAAATCAGGTAGCCAATGTAGAGCATGCCGCCCATGACAACGCCCATCTGGACGAAATCGAGGATGGCGACCGAGAGCATGCCGCCAAAGGTAGTGTAGGTGAGGACGATGGCGGCACCGAGAATCATCCCGGCACTCGGCGAGATCGCCCCATTGGTGACGACGCTGAAGACCAGTCCGAGCGCCTTGATCTGTGCCGAAACCCAGCCGAGATAGGAAACCACGATACAGAGCGTGGTGAGTATTTCTACCGGGCGGTTGTAGCGCATCCGGAAGAAATCGCCGAGCGTCAGGATATTGAGTTTATAGAGCTTGGTGCCGTAGAAAATCCCGGCAATAATCAGGCACATGCTGGCGCCGAAGGGGTCGGCGACGACACCGCTCAGGCCATCCTTGACGAAGGTAGCCGAGACCCCGAATACCGCTTCAGCGCCAAACCAGGTGGCGAAGACCGTCGCAGTGACTACCGGCATCGGCAAGCTACGCCCGGCAACCGCAAAGTCCTTGGCATTGTGGACACGGGTAGCGGCGTAGAGACCAATAGCGATCGAGGCCAGAAGGTAGATAACGACGAACCAGATGAGCATGTCCGTACTACCCGAAAAAGTTGGTTTAGATGGCGGGAATTATACGGTTTCGCAGCGCCGGATCAGAAGTCCGGGGCGGACTCGAAGTTCAGGGTTTCATGCGTTCCCGGTACCGGGAAGCTGAGCATCGTCGCGTGTAACAGAAGACGGGGGGCGCTGGTTTCCGAACCATATAGTTCGTCACCGAGTATCGGGTGGCCAAGTTCAGCCAGATGCACCCGCAACTGATGGGAACGCCCAGTGACCGGTTCCAATTCGATCCGGCTACTATTTGTGGTGATATCGAAGTTAAGCAGGCGATAGCGCGTAAGTGAGGGCTTGCCTATCTCGTGGTCGACTTTCTGGCGCGGGCGGTTTGGCCAGTCACAGATGAGCGGCAGACTGATCTCGCCACTGCTTGCCGCCAATTGCCCGTCTACGATGGCGATATAGCGCTTGGACACCTTGCGCTCCTGAAAGAGCATCGAGAGTTCGCGGTGCATCGCCGGCCCGCGCGCCACAACCAGCAGGCCGGAGGTGCCCATATCGAGGCGGTGCACGCTGAGCGCCTCGGGATACACCATCTGCACGCGATGAATCAGGCAATCCTGCTTATCGGGACCACGGCCGGGCACGGAAAGCAGTCCCGGCGCTTTACTGACGACCAGAAAGGCCGGATCTTCGTAAATCAGTTCAAATAGAGACATTGTTGCGGTCGACGACTAAAAAGGCCAAAAATTTTCAGGCCTTGCGACCGGTGTATTCGCGGAAAATTCCAAACGTGACGGTACATTCAACCTCAGTAAAGCCGGCACGGCGCATGGCTTCAAGGATAGGTTCCGGGTCGACTGCCGCCTGTATGGTTTCACCGTAATATTCCCAAAGCAACGAGATGTTGGCCTGGCTACGGCTCAAGCGGGCGAGGAAAGGCACCACGCCGCCGATATAGCCACGCAACAGAAGCTGGGCCAAACGACTTTGTGGGCGGCTGATTTCCATGATGCAGACACGACCACCGACGCGCAGCACGCGGCAATATTCGCCAAAGGCCTGGTCGAGATCAGCAACATGGCGCAACGCATAACCCATGGAAACGAAATCGACGTGATTATCCGGCAGCGGGATGGCCTCGGCGTAGGCTTCTATGGTTTCAACGTCCAGCTTCTTGCGCAACTCGACCAACATGCCAGGCGATGGGTCGAGTGCCAGCAAGCGACCTTCAGGGCCGATCAGGCGCTGCCCTTCGACTGCCACCAGGCCAGTGCCGGCCGCTACGTCGAGCAAGGTCATCCCCGCCTTGAGGCCGTTTCGGCGCAAAACATCACGGCGATACCAGGAGCCGCTCCCCATGGCCGTCAGGCTTTCTGCCCGGTCATAGCCGGGCGCCGCCTGATTGAACATTGCCTGCGTTACTGCCCGCCTTTCATCCTCGTTGCTGAAGTAGGGTTGCAGCCGGGGATCTACTTTTAACGCGGCATTTCGGGTAAGGGGATCAACCATATCAAATGATGCTTTCAAGAGGAGAACTGCAGGCGGCGCCAGATCAACAAGGGCAAACGCAACAAAAATCCGAGGAAGAGGCGGGTGTGCATCCACGTCAGCAAGGTGTTGTCACGCAAGTAACGAAAGTGCGAGACCCCACCTTCATCCGCTCGAAAATAACGCACCGGAGCATCAATGTTGATCGGTATGACCCCAGCCCAGCACAGGCGAACCACGGCTTCCGGATCGAAATCAAAGCGCCGCATAAAGCGATTTGAATGCATTACGCGACACAGCGGCGCTATCGGATAAACACGAAATCCGTAGAGCGAATCACCTATGCCCATCCACAGCGTTTCAAGATTGGCCCAACCGTTCGACACCTTGCGCCCATTGACACGTAAAGCGGGCGCATTGGCGTCAAAAACCGGCTTGCCGAGCACCATCGCTTGCGGTTTTTGCTGCGAGGCGGCCATAAAGGCAGGGATCAATTGAGCCGGGTGCTGGCCATCCGAGTCCATCGTCAAGGCATGGGTAAAACCCTGGCGTGCCGCCTGTGAGATGCCTTCCAGAACAGCCGAGCCCTTGCCACGGTTTTCCGGCAGGACAATCACCTTCAATCCCGGGTCAGCAGCGGCCATCCCCTGCAACAACTCGGCACTGCCATCCGTACTGCCATCGACCACGACCCAGACTGGCGTCCACTGCGCACGCGCGGCTCTGACGGTTTCCCGCACTTTGGGGCCAGGGTTGTAGCTCGGAATCAGAACCAGATGACTGGCAGAGGCGCTAGGCATGGAAAATCACCGGGGGCTGTCAGTCAGCGGCAGGTCTGTTGCGGTCGACGGCGACTTTTGGCCCAATTTTTCACGGAAATAGGCTTCCAGCTCATCGGTAAATGCGGTCACATCCTTGGGCGGGGCAAAACGCCGGCCCAGGCGAATACTAACCGTCAACGGCAAGGCAGGACGCCGGAAAAGTGGCCAGTCCTTGCCCAAATAGGGCGTGCTGTACTCGATGAGCAAGGTCTGCACCGGTGCCGTGGTACGGCTGGCAATCAGGCCGGTGCTCTTTTGACAGGGGCCGATTGGAAACTGGTCGGTACGAGTGCCCTCGGGAAAGATCACCAGATGTGCCCCACGGCGCAACTCCTCGCGCGCACTGAGTATGGTTTCCAGCGGCGCATTGTTACGGATGTAACGTGCCAGGCGAGCCGCCGCGCCAAACAGCAGGTTGTCCATGAGGGCAGCCTTCATGACGCAAACGGCATTGGGGAGGCGTGAGGTGATCAACCCGGCATCAATCAGGGAAGGATGGTTGGCGACCAGTATCAGCGGCCCTTCACCCCGTAGTTGGTCGAGTTCGCTCAGATCAAAGCGGCAGGCGCAAAAGATTTCCAGGCAGCGCAGGTAGAAGCGAAAACCATAGGTAATGAATTTTCTACCGATCGGCTGCCCCCAGCGCTGGGGTAAAACCGGGAAAAGCAGCAAGGCAAAGGGCAACCAGAGCAGGCAGATCAGGGCCAGCAAACCCAAGCCAAAAACCATGGCAAAGGTTTCATAGACAGACCAGAGCATGCCGCTGGATCGACGCAGCTCAGTCATCAACCAGAACGCGTGTTGATGACTCGCCTAAAATCCAGGAAATGGCTACACCGGCTGCAAAATAACCGTTTTGCTTGACCAGCGGACTATCTTCAAAAGTGGCACCGGAAAGGTTGTCATAGCGCACATAACTGCCCACCCAGAATTTCGGGAAACGCTTGGAGAAGCCAAGCAGATACTGCATGCCGCCATAACCGCTGGAGGCCTCGTATGCCGGCCGACCGGCCATGGCGTACTGCGGATCAACTGAATAATAGTAGGCATTCTGGCGCTTGTCGCCAAACATTGGCCCGGCCAGCAAGCCAAGGTTCCAGCCCGGCATGCCTGGCAGATCGGTGATGTCCATATTCAGTTTGGGATGAAATACCCAGCCGATGTCTTTGGGCGATCCCTCGACAGTAAATGCAGCACGAAGCGGCATTAACAATTTGACAAAGCGCGCGCGATTTTCAGAGCGCCAGAAGGTGACGTCCATTTGCGGACCAATTTCGAAAGTCGCCTTGAGATCGGACATCCCACTACGCGCCTTGATATCGTCGCTACTTGCGGGCGGTGAAAGAGCCAGGCTTAGCGTCAGGTCGAGTCGATCAGAGTCAAAGAAACTGGCGCGGATACCGCGCCGGTCAGCCTTGAAAAAATTACCGTGGTAAGTGAAAAGAGGTACCGGGACAACAAAACTACTGGTCTGATCCGAACCACGGTATGCCGGAAAACTCAACACGGCAGCACCGGCACCAACCTCCCACAATGGCTTCTCTTCAGCCGCATGGGTTGAACCAACCACAAGACTCAGGGCAATCAGGCCCGTTTTTAATAGATGGGCCATCAGGAATTCCCTAAAGACTGCAAAGCCGAGGCTTCGATTTCAACCAGCAAATCTGCGCGGCAAATATCGGCCTGAAGATAAACAATTTCTGCAGCCCCGAGGCGCTCGGCCAAAAGCTGGCGAATACCCTCAAAATCTCCGGCATGACGGATATAAACACGATAGGAAAGCGCTTCCAGGCGATAAGCAGCACCACGACTCAAGGCGCTGGCCTCTTGAACGACAGCGGCGATATTAGCCAGGGATTCCAGGCACTGCCCGGCGGCATCTCCCGGATGTACAGTCAGGTGGCCAACGATACTGGCGGTTCCGGAGATAAACAGAATTTCCTGAGCCGGCAGATAAACAAGATTAGCGCGCGAAAAAGTTGGGCTGCGTGGGCCGTAATCCACCGGGTAATTGTAGGCACTGACTTGGCGCGGATTTTCCACTGGTGTTGCCGGTTGCTCTCCCGCCATGAAAGCAATGCTCAATGGCCCACCGGCAAGACCGATAGCACAGGCTGCCGGCATATTGCCCGTCGCCCCACGCTTGAAAGCGATGAAGGCATCCTGACGGCCAATATTGAACTGACGGTAACGCTCCAGACCATCACTTTCAACATTGATATCTGCCAAGTAGTTCCATACCCGCCAGAGATGCGGCAAACCTTCCTGCTCAAGCAGGCGAAAAATCCGGCGATAAGCTTCTTCGGTTGCCGCTTGTAGGGGCGATTGCGCCGAGCCAAAGGCCAGCTCATCAAGTTCAATCACACCGTAGAGCAATGGGCCGGCACGACGAAATGAAATACCTTCGAAGACTCCGGAGCGACATTCGCATTCGAGTCTCCAGATTTCCTGCAGGCTGTCATCCGCACAACCAAGCAAGGGTGCTGCAATCGACTGCACCGGCCAGCCAGCTGAATGATCAGCCGAAAGCAAACCGATGGAACTAGCCCCCAGAACATATTCCCTCGCGCCGGCAAGACCGGGCAAGGGATCGTTAATTCTGGAAGTCAGCAGGGTCAGTGTCACTAGACGGAAGTCATTGCCGGATCGTCAACCCGGCGGATATTGAAACGTCTACGTTTCCAGCCCATAAACGCACGTCGAGGCTGAATGATGTTGGCGATGTAATAGATCACCTTGAAGATGATGATGGAACGCCAGATCGGCGTCTTGCCAAAAATATCGCCAGCCAGCACCGAAAGCATGGCTTCCTTGACGCGGAAGATGTTTTTCGGATGCATGAAAAAGTCGCGCATGATCGGATTGGTTACACGATAGATGAACCAGGAAAATTCCTTCGGGCCATGCTTCATCAGTTCGTCAAAACGCTTGAGCGCCGCAGGCGCCTCTGCTGGTGTTTTGAGACAGGTATCAATCGCCTCGGCCCCGATCACGCCACTGTTCATGGCGAGCAACACACCAGACGAGAAAACCGGATCGATAAAGGCGTAGGCGTCGCCAAGTAACAGGTAATTTGAGCCGTGATTACGCTCGGATACGTAAGAAAAATTACCGGTGGCCTCGACTTCATTGATCAGCGTCGCCATCTTCAAGCGTTCGGCAAGCGCCGGGCACATAGCGATGCCGTCCCGCAGAAACTGCTCAACGCTGCGCTGACCCTTGGTCTTCATGTAATACGGCCAGGTCACCATGCCGATACTGGTGACGTCGTCCTGCATGGGAATGAACCAGAACCAGCCGTGTTCGAACCAGAAAATAGTGATGTTGCCTTCGGCCTGTCCCTCATGGCGTAGGGCACCAGCAAAGTGGCCATAGATGGCCGAACTGTTGTGTTTGGGGTTGCGATGTTTGATCTGAAAACGGTTGGCCAGAAAAGTATCACGTCCGGAAGCGTCGACAACGAAACGTGCCTTGCATTCAAACTCACTGCCATCGTCGCGCTGCGCCTTGATCACCGCACCACTATTATCGGGCAGAAAATCGACAGATTTGGCCTTGCAGGACTCATGAACCTCGACACCTTTTTTCTCGGCATTGCGAATCAGGATGGTGTCGAACTCGGCACGCTTGACTTGGTAGGCATAGGGCATCGACTTGTCCCAGGCATCGGCAAATTGTATGGATTGCGGCATATCGTGGTGCGGTGAGACAAACTCCGCACCCCATTTCTCCATACCGATGGCCTTGATCTCCTCGGCCAAACCCATGCGCTCGAAGAGTGGCAGATTGGCGGGAAGCAAGGATTCGCCAATGTGAAAGCGCGGGTGTCTGGCTTTCTCAAGCAAGACAACGTGGTAGCCTTTCTCGGCCAGCAAGGGCGCTATCGTTGTTCCGGCCGGACCACCACCGATGACCAGAACATCACATGTCTGGCTACTTGCTGCCCTTGCCTGATTTTCCACCCTTGCCTCCTTCGGTTTTCGACTTGATTTCTGCTGTCGGTGTCGCACCAGCTGGCTGAGCCTTGGCCACAATCTCGGGGCGCCCTTCAATCTTGCTGATCCGCCCGCCATCCCAGTGAATAACGAGTGGGTAACGCAACCAGTAGTACTTCCAGGTCGCCGCTTCCAGCTTGGGCGTATCGTTGGTTGCCGGGTAACCCAAGGCCATGATCAATTGCTCCTTGGTCATGCCCTTGAGGATTTTTCCAGCCTCAATCGCGGCGCGAATACTGGCTGGAAATTTGGCCAGTTTGAGCCCGGGATCATCAAGAACGACCAGTTTATCGATCCACGCCGGCGTTTTTTCCTGTGCTCTGCCGTAATCGTGACCGAAGCGATAAGTCTTGTCATCCGCCTCGACATTGGCGCGATAGCCTTCTATTTCGCGCACCAGCAGTTTGCTACCAACCGGGATGAATGGCAGTTCGCCAGAGCCCATGTCGCTGACCCAGTCTCCGGTATAGCGCAGATTACAGCAGGCATAGCCCATGCGCAGCCCAACGGCCGATGAAACACGGCCACCGGTAGTTGCCAGTTCGCTGGCTTCCTTCTCCTGAGCTGCCTTGATCGCTGCATTGCCACTACCGCAGCCATTGAGGGCCAAAACAAGAACTGTTGCGGTCAACAGTCCAAAATGACCCAAAAAGACCTTTTTTTTCATGCTTATCCCTGAATTAAGCGTGGGATTATACCGCCGCCTGCAAAGCCGGCGTAGTACAGCACGATGTAGATTCGACTGGCGGGATAACGGCTTTCATGGCGTCGCGCCTTGAAATCCTGATTGGTGACATGGAAACGATATTATCGACTTGCAAATCCGGGCTGAGATAGGGTTTGAGGCCTAGTGGCTGGCGCGGATGCAAGGCAAATTCACGTTTGGCCTTCTCCAGCTGTTCCTTGTTGGCGCTGAAGTAACGCGCGGCAGCAATAGTCTCCGGCAAATGCTTGAGTACATGCCACAGGCTCCAGCGGTGCGCCCACAGGCGCTTGGCAAAGCGGTGACGATAGCCTTTGCTGTCATAGAAACGCTTGACGTGCCAGTTGTAGAGCGCATCCATCTCCTCGCGTGACTGGAAACCCTTGGGTAGGAAAACGAAATTCAGGCAATTCATCAGGCGCCAGTCCTCGATGAATTCACCAGACTCGGTACCGTTGGCGCACTCATCCCAGATCGGCGCACCATGCAACGGGCTGAACTTGGTCATGTTCATCTCGTCGAGTTCGAGCGACAGGATGAAATCACTCGTCACCTTGACCGTTTCCGGTGTCTCGCCTGGCATACCAAAAATGAACAGGCCCTTGGCACGCATCCCGGCAGCGTGGATCTGGCGCACTGTATCGCGCACTGCATCCAGCGTAACCCCTGCCTTATGGCGCTCCATCATCATCGGATCAGCCGACTCAATACCCATAGAAACCATTAATACACCGGCTTTTTTGAGTTGGGCCAGCATTTCATCCGAGGTATGGCCCGTGCGGATGGCACAGTTCCACTGAATGCCCAGTGGCTTGTCGATCAGCAACTGGCACAAATCGAATACCCGCTGCTTCTTGGCGGTAAACAAGTCGTCGTACATGTTGATGTGATAGACACCGAACTTGTCCCGCAGATACTTCATGTGGTCGTAGGTATATTGCGCCGAATTGGTTTTGTAGAGTCGCTCGAATACCGTGCGATCACAAAACGAACAAGTGTAGGGGCAACCACGCGAAGTAATCATCGTCGCGCCATAGCGCTTCTCGTAGGCGAACAGCGGCAGATGGTAGGCGTGCGGAAATCCAGCCAGTTTCTCGTAAGCGGGGAAGGGTAGTTCATCGAGATCGAGAATACGATCACGGCGTGGGTTGATATGAATCTTGCTGGTTTCGTCACGATAGATCAGATTACCAATCCCATTCAGGGGCTTGCCGTCAGCAAGTTCGAGGAAGGCACCTTCGCCCTCACCGATAACCAGATAGTCGATTTCCGGAAAATATTCGAGGATAGGTGCACCGAGCGAGGAGACATGCACATTACCGAAAACAATCTTGATTTCCGGCCGACGCTCGCGAATGTAGGTAGCAAGTTCGACGGCATCCATAAAGCCGGAAGTTGTCGCCGAAAAACCGACCATTTCCGGATCAGTAGCCAGCACAATCTCGGCATTCTCGGCAATGGTCGGCGGTGCATACGGACCAAGACAATCGTGCAATTGCACACTGTGACCAAATTTTTCCAGCCATGAGGCAAGTTGCATGATGCCAATTGGCGGCATACGATTGGCAAGTACGGAAAAATCCGGCTGACCGGGAACAAAATTGAAACCTGCCGGGTGAACAAGCGTTACACGCATGGCTTGATCCTTGAACGAAGTATCTGAATTTTAGTGGAAAATTGCCAAAGTATCCCAGGCAAATTTTAAAATCAGTACACCAACAAGCAGGAGAAATACCTGTCGCACGAATTCGCTGCCATGCTTTAACGCCAACCAGGTTCCGGCCAGCGAACCACTAAAATTGGCCAGCGCCATCCCTACAGCAAGCAGTGGCAAGAGATAAGTGTTCGGCACGAAATAGGCAAGAGCAGCCAGATTGGTCGCCACATTGACCAGTTTGGCGCTGGCCGAGGCATGCAGAAAATCAAAACCAAAAAATCGCACAAAAAGAAAAATTAGAAAACTGCCGGTTCCTGGTCCAAAAAAACCGTCATAAAAACCGATTAAGCCACCCAGCAATACTGCGTAGACCAGTTCGCGCCGTCCGGTATGAGTTGGCCGGTGCTCCAGCCCAAAATTTTTGCGTTTCAAGGTGTATACCGCAGCAAGCACCAGCAGCACAAGAATCATCGGTCGCACTGCATCCTTGGGTAGCCAGGAAACGGCTGCTGCCCCAAGATATGAAAACATGAAAGCGAAAATTGCAGCAGGCAAAATGGTTCGCCAGGGCATACGTACTTGGCGGGCATAGCGCCAACTAGCGCTTGCCGTGCCAACCACACTGGCACATTTATTTGTGCCAAACAGCGTTGCTGCTGACTCACCCGGATAAATCGTAAATAAAGCCGGTATCTGAATCAATCCACCACCACCCACTATGGCGTCAACAGCCCCCGCTAGGAAGGCCGCAAGGAGCAGCAGTAACAAGCCCATATCCAGGCTTTCAAGCATTCAGAATATCCTGATAAAACAAAAGCCAATGGAATTCAGAGTTTGTAACAAAGATCAGGCCAGGTCCTGAAAGTGGTTCTTGTTACTGTTTTCTATAAAACTATAAATTAAAGAACTATTACTAATAACTCAGTAACAAGTCTGTGGATAACTTTTTAAATCACATTTAATACAAAAAGTTAAAGTGAAAATTTGACTCTTGGGAACTACTGGAAACAGCTGTGGATGAAATGGGGACAGTTTTTTGATTTTTCCCAATTGATCATTTATCCCCAAACTGCCAATGCTTTCCCCACAGACTTGTCTACAGCATGGAAGCAAGAAAAAGTTTTTACTTTCCGATACAAAACCGGCTAAAAATCACGCCTAGGAGATCGTCTGCGGTAAATTCTCCAGTAATTTCACCCAATGCTTGTTGAGCCAGTCGTAGCTCTTCGGCGAATAACTCAAGGGCGGGTAGCAAGCCTTCAACAACCCGGCGGGCAGAAGCTATATGTTCCTGAGCGCTCGCCAGAGCGCGCAAATGGCGTTCGCGGGCAATAAAGACATCATCTGTTTGGTGCCAGCCGGCAATTTGCAGCAACTCGTTACGCAATAGTTCTATACCCTCACCAGAACGTGCCGATAGTGATATTGCTATGCCATCGGACTCGTCATGGCGTTCAGCCTGGACTCCAGAAAGATCAATTTTGTTATAAACGGTAATCCGTTTCAGGCGTTCCGGAAGTCGGTTAAGGATTTCACGGTCGGCACTGCCGACACCATTTCTGGCATCAACCAGCAGCAGTACTACATCTGACTTTTCAATTTCTTTCCAGCTGCGCTCTATGCCAATTTTTTCTACTTCATCATCGGTTTCGCGCAGGCCGGCGGTGTCAATAATGTGTAGAGGAATTCCTTCAATTTGTATGGTTGACCGCAACGCATCGCGTGTCGTGCCGGCAATAGGCGTTACGATGGCTAGATCATCTCCAGCCAAGCGGTTTAACAGCGATGATTTGCCAACATTGGGTTGACCGGCCAGCACCACATGTAATCCCGATTGCAGCAATTTGCCTTGACCCGCACGGTCAAAAATCTCGGCCAGGCGAATTTGCAAACGCTCAAGACGACCAAAGGCATTGGCTGCCTGGAGGAAGTCGATATCTTCTTCAGGAAAATCGAGCGTTGCCTCAACCAGCATCCGAAGATTGATCAATTCGTCAGTCAGGCTGTGAATCGCCTTGGAAAACTCGCCCTGCAAGGAGCGCACAGCTGAACGTGCAGCGCTCGCTGTTGCAGCGTCAATCAGATCAGCCACCGCTTCTGCTTGGGTCAGATCAATTTTGCCGTTCAGGAAGGCGCGACGGCTGAACTCGCCGGGTTCTGCCAGTCGTGCGCCGAGGTCCAAGCAACGTGCCAGCAGCATCTGCATGACCACCGGGCCACCGTGACCCTGCAATTCAAGTACGTCTTCGCCTGTGAAGGAATGCGGGTCCGGAAAGTAGATTAGCAGGCCACTGTCTATGGTGTTGCCATCAGCTGTTTTGAACTCGGCCAGCGTGGCATAACGCGGCTGGGGTGTCTTGCCGGTCAGCGCAAAAGCAAAGGGCAGCAAAGCGCTGCCCGATACTCGAATAACACCAACACCGCCACGACCTGGGGCCGTGGCAATGGCGGCGATGGTGTCAGCGGGTTTTACACCACTCACACCTTAGGCCTTGGCGTCATTGGCGGCTTTGCCACCACCTTCGATCATGCGTGTGATATGCCACTGCTGAGCAATGGAAAGCACATTGTTGACTACCCAGTAGAGCACTAGCCCAGCCGGGAACCAGAGGAACATGATGCCGAACATGAAGGGCATCATCATCATCACTTTGGCCTGGATTGGATCCGGTGGTGTTGGATTGAGCTTGGTCTGTACAAACATGGAAATGATCATGATCACCGGCAGGATGTAATACGGATCAGCCGACGCCAGGTCATTGATCCACAAAATCCATGGCGCATCACGCATTTCAACAGCACCAAGCAATACCCAGTAAAGTGAAATGAAGACTGGAATTTGGACCAGAATCGGTAAGCAACCACCCAGCGGGTTGACCTTTTCGGTCTGGTACATCTTCATCATTTCCTGATTCAGACGCTGTTTGTCGTCACCAAAGCGTTCCTTCAACTGCATCAGGCGCGGTGTCAGCAACTTCATCTTGGCCATCGACTTATAAGAGGCAGCTGAAAGTGGGAAGAAAATGCCCTTGATGATGATGGTCAGGATGACGATAGCCCAACCCCAGTTACCAACCAGGCTATGAATTGCCTGCAGAGCCCAGAAGATTGGTGCAGCAACGACGGTCAGCCAGCCATAATCGACAACCAGATCAAGCCCGGGAGCGAGTTTTTTCAGCGAGGCTTGTTCTTGCGGACCCGCAAAAAGGCTGACTGCCGATTTCCCTGTTGCACCAGGTGCTATTTCTTCCAAAGGCAGGATGACCCCAGCCTGGAAGGCATTGGTGCCATCTACCTTGCGCATGTAGAACTCACGCAAGGATTTTTCGCCGGGTACCCAGGCAGCTACAAAGTAATGCTGAACCATGGCAATCCAGCCATTGTCTGCAGTTTTGGCAAACTTGGCCTTTTCTTTGGTGATATCAGCGAAGTCAATTTTCTGATACTTCTCGGCATCGGTAAATACGGCAGGGCCAGTAAAGGTCGAGACCATCGCCGATTCGCCTTCCGGAGCCACATCGTCACGCTGTATTTGGTAGTAGGCATGGGTAGCAACTGGCTTTTGAGTGCCATTCACTACTTCCCAGGCGACATCGATGAGATAGGAAGCACGGGTGAAAGTCAGTGTTTTTGCAACCCTGATGCCATTTGCCGTAGTCGCTTCCAGGCGAACTTTCAGCTCGTTGCCTCCTTCAGCCAACTCAGTCGGACCAGCAACACGTTTGAACGTCGTACGGTGAGTTGGCAAACCCTCACCGATCAGGCCGCTTTGCGCCAAGTACTGATGTTTGGCATCAAAAAGGACGAAAGTGTTGTCCTTGTGATCATGTTCCTTGTATCTGAGCAGTTCCAGACGAACAATGTCACCACCCTGGGCAGATATTGTTGCTTTGACCAGATCAGTGCTAATCGTAAAGGTTTCAGCTTGGGCAACAACCGGCGCGGTTGTTGGTACTACAGGTGCGCTGCTACCTGCCTGCAGATTGACCGAAGGCGTCGGCACTGCCGCACCAGTTTGTTTTGCCGCTACGGCGTCTGCCGCTGGCTTTGGCTGATTAAATTTTTGCCAGCTTTCCCATAGCATAAAGCTGGAGAACGCGAAAATCATAACCAGTATCAGGCGTCGAGTGTCCATGAACGGCCTACATAAAAAATTCAATGATCAAGGTACGGGATCATACCCGCCGGGATGCCATGGGTGACAACGGCAAACGCGCTTTGCGCTCAACCAGCCCCCCTTGATGGCACCGTACTTCTGTACTGCATCCACCGCATACTCCGAACAAGTCGGAAAATAACGGCAGTTTCGCCCCAACAGCGGGCTAATAGCATATTGATATGCCCGTAGAAGGGAAATCAAAAGCTTTTTCATGGCTTCGGCAACTGACGCGGCAATTTTTTGACCAGCGCGAGAAACTCTTCGGCAATGATCCTGCGGTCTGTTTTCACCGGCTTTACCGCCAGCCTGACGATTAGATCAAGCGCTGGAAGCTGTTCTCGGCAAAGACGAAACTGCTCACGGATCACCCGTTTGAAAGTGTTGCGGTCCACGGCTTTTTTAAGCTGTTTTTTTCCAACCACCAGTCCAAGACGGGCATCGATGACACCCAGTTCCCGTGGCCGGTAGTGCAGCATGATCAGCTTGCCGCGTATCGCTCTCCTGAAACCAAAAACGGATGAAAATTCATCCGTTTTTGTCAGGCGATAGCTTCTGGCGAAGGATTGATTCACCCCGCCTGAACGTCCGGCTTAAACAGCCAGACGCGTGCGACCCTTGGCGCGGCGAGCAGCAATAACTGCACGGCCACCCTTGGTGCGCATACGAACCAGGAAGCCATGGGTGCGCTTGCGGCGCACGACCGACGGTTGATACGTGCGTTTCATTTGGTAGTCCCTTGATGTGCGAAGAAAAACAAGCGATTACACCGTGTTTACCCAGGTATTGTCAAGTCCATTTATTTATTAAAGCTGTGGATAACTTTGTTTGAGCAGGGTAGAATCACGCCCTTCAGGCGGCTGACTAGTCGCTACGCTAATTACATTAGCGCGAACAAAATCAAATAGTTAAATAACCGCCAGCATGTTTTTTGACTGCGCGGGGAGGAGTCTTGTTGGTCATGGCTGGTTTCTGGGAATCCTGTCTGCTGCGTTTCGAGCAGGAGCTGCCTGCGCAGCAATTCAATACCTGGATCAAGCCATTGCGGCTCGAAGGTGAGTCTGTGCCACTCGATGGCCTGCGCCTGATTGCGCCCAACAGTTTTATCCTGAAATGGGTTCGTGACCGCTACTTAACCCGTATTGAAGAATATGCAGGTGCCTTTTTTGCCGGGCCGATCAGCATTGCCTTGATCATCGGCAGCGCAAAACCCGCCCCAGCGACTAATCGGGATACTTCAACGGTTCCCCAATCGGCAACCCACCACGCCAGTTCTAGTGCGGAACAGCCCCGGACTGCTCAAAGAGCAAACCCTTACGAGAAGTCACGACTTTTTCCATCATTCACTTTTGATAATCTGATTGTTGGAAAAGCAAATGATCTGGCACGTGCTGCATCGGTACAAGTGGCCAATAATCCAGGTGCAGCCTATAACCCGTTATTTATATACGGTGGTGCCGGCCTCGGAAAAACTCACCTTATACACGCAATTGGCAACACTATTCTTGCCGAGAATCCGCAAAAAGTAGTGCGCTATGTGCACGCTGAGGATTATTACTCTGATGTGGTTCGGGCCTATCAGCAAAAATCCTTTGATACCTTCAAGCGAACTTATCGTTCTCTGGATGTGCTGTTGCTTGATGACGTCCAATTTTTCAATGGCAAGAATCGCTCACAGGAAGAA
>ERZ724516.370-NODE-370-length-28121-cov-5.869700_pt1 | contig 28121 bp, 32 predicted proteins | sample MGYA00376049_ERZ724516 | MGnify/ENA primary metagenome ERZ724516 (study PRJEB28724, sample SAMN07190886) | activated sludge metagenome | isolation source: activated sludge of sewage treatment plant in Hong Hong | place: USA: Christiansburg, Virginia | collected... | reverse complement strand
ACGTCGTGTTGCCGGATATTCGGGGAGCGGATGGTGATGGTGCCGGTGGGGCTGAAGATCTGAAAAAATTTATCGATACGGGTGAGTTCCGGGAATTGGCTCAACAGCGCATCTTCATCGATCAGGGGCAGGAAGCCACGGGTCTCCAGCGAGCGCACGGCCGCCGAGGCGGTTTCCTGCAACGACTCATCGACCTGGTCGCGGAGGCCGCGGGCCGTGATGGTGTAGAGCACCACGGAGAACGTCAGCAGGATCAGGGCCAGTGCCGTTCCGTACCAGAGGGTGAGCCGGACTCGAAGGGGCATCAGTCCACCTTGAGCATATACCCACTCCCTCGGATGGTATGGATTAGCTTTCGGGCCCGCCCGCGATCGATCTTATTCCGCAGATAATTCACGTAGACGTCGATGACGTTGGTGAAGGTGTCGAAGTCCTGATTCCAGACATGGTCGGAAATCATGGGCCGGGTCAATACTCGACCGGCATGACGCATGAAATATTCCAGGAGGGCATATTCTTTGACCGTGAGCTCGATACGTTGCCCTCCCCGGGTGACTTCCCGCGTAGCCGGGTTGAGGATGAGATCATCGATCTGGAGCGTGCCGGATGTTTCGGCTGTCCCGCGCCGCAAGAGGGCCCGGACGCGCGCGAGCAATTCATCGATGGCGAAGGGTTTGGTGAGGTAGTCATCCGCCCCGGCATCCAATCCCTTGACCCGTTGGTCGACTTTGGACTGCGCCGTCAGGATCAAGACCGGCGTCTGAATTTTTTCTTTGCGGAGGCGAGTCAGCACTTCCATGCCGGGGAGGCCAGGCAGCATCAGGTCGATCATGATGAGGTCGTAGCTGCCGGTCAGGGCCAGATCGAGGCCCTGCGCGCCGTCCTCACAGAGGTCGACGGCGTAACTTTCTTCTTCGAGGGCTCGCTTGATGAACGAGCCCACCTTGGTTTCATCTTCAACGACAAGCACGCGCATAGGTCATCATGTCCACAGGTGGGGGGATTATAGCAGAGGCCGCAGGTCTGTGATGAGGTCAAACGTGGTGTCAGGGAAGGTCGGCGGAGTCCGGACTTGAACGTCTGGCAGTTTGTAAGCGACAGAGGGAGCGAATGTCCGTCCAGTCCTCTTCTGAAAGCAGCCGGCGCGCGTCAGTCGGCGGTGGCCCGGCCAGTGCGAGAAGGGTGGTCAGTCTCTGGCTCATGTCCGGGTGAGTCGAAAGAAAATCAGGTGGTCCGGCATGGTCCTGCTCGGACTTCTGCAGTGTTCCGTAAACGGCAATCATGGCGGCGGGATCGAGATGGGCGGCCTGCATCATGCGCAGTCCTTCGCGGTCTGCCTCCTCTTCATGCGTGCGGCTGTAGTGCAAGGATCCCATGGTCTGGGCGCCCTGCAGCCCCCAGGCCAATCCTCCTGACAGGTCCCCCGACACGGCAGTCAGCAGCAGCGTGCCGGCCGTCTGTTCAAGGATGGCTCTGGTGCTGTGGCGGAGATAGACATGCTGGAGTTCGTGCGCCAGGACTCCGGCCAGCTGTTCGGCGCTGGTGGTCTGTTCCAGGAGGCCGCGCAGAATCACCACACGGCCGCCTGGAGCAGCAAAGGCATTGATGGCGGGATTGTCCACCACGGAGAGCGTGATCCGATAAGGGGCGCCCGCCTGTGTGGCGGCCAACGTTTGCACGACCTCGTCGATCTTCCGAAGTCGCTCCGGATCCCGACATTGCCGCGTCTCCGGCGCGAGGTGTTCGACAATCTGCCGGCCAAGTGATTCCTCCCACATGATCGGCACGTAGGGTGTGGCTGCTGAGGCGATACCAGGAATTCCCCAGCGGTACAGGCCAATGAGCAGGAGGATTACCCCAAGCCCTGCGCCCAGCGTCCAAGCAACGCGTGTCTGTCGCCAGGAGGGATGGTGAAAATGTTGTGCAAGCGCAGGCGCCGCGGTATGAATTTCGGTCAACAGCGCTGGGCTGGCGACCACCACCGCCTCTGCCGGCTCGGCGCCGAACTCCAGGCGGACGGGCTCGCCGCAGTAAGTCCCTTGTGTTTGGCGAATCTGGCCGTACGGCCATTGTTTGCTGCTGCCGTCGGGCATGGCGATCTGCAGCGCGGTCGGGCCTATGGTGAGGGTCACCTTGTGCCGCGTGGCCGTGCGGCCGTCGAGATAGTGAGCGATTCGCGCGGTGGGCATGATCACGCATCCATGTCGAAGCCGGTGTCGAGGAGGTTCGACAGCCCTTCGCCCGTGACTGACGATTCGGTGGTCTCTTGCGCGACGCGATCGAGATCGACGGAGCCTTGGAGCGACAGCGTGCCGATAAAAAACCGCGCATTGCGCACCGTGACCCATGGCCAGGCCCATCCCAAGGTGGCTAGGAGGAGGCCGAGATTCCCTAGATACAGGGTGAGCAGTCTTTGCCAGGTGATATCGGAGGAGAAACGGGCGTCTCCGAATGAGGTGTGATTCCAGAAATAGCGCTGCTTCTGTCCCAGCAGCCAGATCCACATCGGGCCGAGCACACATGGGATCAACAGCAGTGTCAGTCCCGCGTTCGTCAATTGCGCGGCGAGGGCGAACCCGCAGAGGGCCAGGACTGCATAGGTAGTAAACAGGGTTACGGCGAAGGGGAGCATCACTCCGGATCCGTGGCCGGTGAACCGGAACCGCTGGTTGCCGAAATAGGTGTGGGAGTGCAGAAAGGCCTGACGCTGGGTTTGGAAATAGGGATAGTAGGTGCCCAGAGTGAGGATCGTAAAGAACCATCCCCGAAAATACAGTTTGAGGAAATCTAGGGTCCGTCCTCGAAACGAAAACCGGATGCCGCGCCATGAGGTGCGGGTGCATCGATACCGGCGCGCGTTCACGATTGCGACGGGGACGTAGAGGAAAAATACCAGGCCGGCCATCGCCTGGAGCAACACATCGATCCACTGCGGAAGCTCCAGAAGCGTATGCGCGGCGCTCAGGGAAAAATACGGGATCCCGAAGACCAGCATGGCTTTCAGAAACCCTTGATAGAGTTCCTTGCCGGTCCCGTGATACGCGAACCGATCTCCTGCAAAGGAGGTGTGACTGAACAGGTACCGGCGGATCTTCGCCTTGGCCCAGAAGTGATACCCGCCCAGCGTGATCAACGTGAGGCAGACGTTCACGACATGCATGCCCAGGAGCGTTCCGCCCATTCCATGAAAGGCTGCGCGTATGGGCGGAGACGCGGAGTCGGTTGCGCCGGATGTGGCCGAGGCGTCAGACACTGTGGGAGGGCTGTCGTGTTGGTTCGGCGAGTCTTCGTCGGAAGCTGATGGTATCGCCTCGACCACCGCGAACCGCGCGCCGCATGTGGGGCAGGCGCTGCGAGACGCCCTCGTCAATTGTTCCAGGGCGCGGACTCGATACTGACTGAGGCAACGGTGGCAGGTGATGCGTGCAGCGCTCGTGCCGTCATGCAGTGCCGCAGTGGTCATGATTCAGCAGGCGGCCTGATGACCCAAAGTGCAGGCTTGTTGTAATCCGTGCAGGAATCCCGCGCTATCGCCTTGTCCTCGCTTCACGATGGCGCGTTCGAAATAGGCACGCCCGTGTTGTGGTTGGTGTGTGAGGAACTGGTCCCACAGCGTGAGCGCCTGATCCCATTGTCCCCGCGCTGTGTGTACGGCTGCCGAGGCGCTGTAGGCATTGAAGTGGGTAGGATTCAGACGGATGGCGGCATGAAAGGCGATCAGTGCTTCGTCGGGCGCGTCCTTTTGGAGGAGGGCGGTCCCGCGTCCGTAATAGGCTTCATCATCATCGGGGTCCAGATTCAACGCGTCGGCATAGGCGAAGAGCGCCTTGTCGATCTGGCCGTGTTTTTGGAATGCGATGCCTTCCGCGCGTTTGGCCTTGGCGTCAGAAAACTCTCTGCCGCTGTGCGCGCGCAGCAGCGCGATCAGTTCGGGATCCCCGTCGTGTAGGGCGATTTCCAGCGGGGTCTCGCCGTGGCTCTTCTGATTCACCGGAATGCCCCCTTCAAGCAGGGTCTGCGCGGCGGCGAGATGTCCACGCCGGACCGCCCGATGGAGTGCTGAATCGCCGCAGGTGCAGGTCGCTCGGATGTCGGCCCCGTTCGCAAGGAGCACTTCAATGGTGTCGGCATGGCCCTGTTCAGCCGCAGTCACCAGCGGGGTGAAGCCCTGTGTGCCCTTTGCATTGGGGTTCGCCCCGTGTTGCAACAGTAGCGAGACGACATCGGTGTGCCCGCGCTTGGCGGCTTCAAACAAGGCCGTCCGCCCGTGGCCGTTGCGTTGGTCCACTGCGTGCCCCTCTGCCAGGAGAACGGCGGCTTCGGACCGGTCGCCTCGCGCCGCCGCAAGGTGGAGCGACGACCAGCCATTGGTTTTCAAAATAAATGGCGAGAGCACCAAGGTATCGATGTCATAGGGATCATGGGTCGTTTTCAATTGTCCCAGCATCCAGTAGGCCATTCCCACGACCAACACGTAGTTCAACACACAGGCCAAGACAGCCACCGCGAGGCCTGCGAGCCGGCGGGAAAGATCGATCGGAAGGTCGCCGTTCCACGATCGAGTGCTCTTGTCTTCATCGGTTGCCGGTCCCGCCGGGTTGAGGACCAGAAGGTTGGCGCGGCAGGAAGGGCAGGGAAATTGGTGCAAGGGGTGACCGGCCACTGGCGCGCAAGAGGTGATGGCCTGGCAGAAGGGGCAGATGACGGTCTGTGTACGGTCCGATGGTATCAGCGCAGGGGATGCAGCGAGTGCTGCGCCGGGGTGAACGGTAGTCATGGTCTCTTACGACCTTTCGCCCGGGCGCGTGCTGGACGGTCCCGTCAGTGAGGTGATCGGTGATTATTGAAAAGGATAGCGCAAAACGGGAGGAGCGCAACCGCCCAGACGGCTTGGGACGGCTCTTTGTCCGTGGGGTCTGACCGAGGTTCAGGGATAGAGGGAGGGGCTGGGAACGGATGCGTTATGCAGGAGGAAAGCGCGTAATGGTTACAGGGGCATAGGTTAGATGGGGACCGTCTGGACGGTGGAAGCTGAGGGAGTGACGCAGCCAGGCCGTGTCGTTGCGGGTGGGGAAGTCGGCCCGATAGTGGGCCCCGCGGCTTTCTTCCCGCCCTAAGGCCCCTACGACGATGGTCTCGGCAATTTCCAGCAGGCACTGCAATTCCAACGCGTGAATCAGGTCGGTGTTGAAGATGCGTCCCTTGTCCTGCACGCACATGTGCTCCGCGCGACGTTTCAAGGCTTGAACGGTCTCGAACGCTTCCTGGATAGATTGTTTCGTGCGGAAGATCCCCAGGTTCAGGCTCATGGTTTTGCCAAGGTCGTCCCGTATCTGCCAGGCCCGCTCGGGTCCGGGGTTGCTGAGCAGCATGTCGATGCGCTGTTGTTCGCTCTTCAGGACGGTTTCGGATACCGGTGAGAGCGGAACGGTGCGGATGGACTCAGCGGCTTTCGTGCCCGTTCGCCGTCCAAAGACGATGGTTTCCAGCAAGGAGTTGCCTCCGAGGCGGTTGGCCCCATGCACACTGACGCAGGCGCATTCGCCGGCAGCGAAGAGTCCAGGCAGGTCGGTTTCTCCCCAGGCATTGGTCCGGACGCCGCCCATCTGGTAGTGGGCGCCGGGACGTATGGGAATGGGTGTTTCGATCGGATCGAGTCCCGCGAATTCCATCGCCAGCTCCCGGATCTGCGGGAGTCGCTCGAGAATTTTGGCGCGACCCAGATGTCGCAAGTCGAGCAGGACGCAGCCGTCGACACCTCGCCCTTCTTGGATTTCCTGTCCGATGGCGAGGGAGACGGTGGAGCGGGTGGCTAACTCCATTTGTTCCGGCGCATAGCGCTTCATAAACCGCTCACCGAGGGTGTTCAGCAGATACCCGCCTTCTCCGCGCGCGCCTTCAGTGATCAGGATGCCGGTGTCTTTCAAGGTGGTCGGATGAAACTGGACGAATTCCATGTCCTCAAGCGCAACGCCTGCGCGGTATGCCAGGGCCATCCCGTCGCCGGTATTAATCACCGCGTTCGTACTGGTGGAAAAAATGCGCCCGCTTCCGCCGGTAGCCAGAATCACGGCCTTTGCGCGGAGCATCTGTAACCCGCCATGGATCATGTCCCAGGCGACCACCCCGCAACAGCGCCCTTCTTCGACCAGCAATGCCGTGACGTACCACTCCTCATAGACCTTGCAGCGGCGCTTCATGAGTTGTTCGTACATGGCGTGTAAGAGGGCATGGCCGGTGCGGTCCGCTGCGTAACAGGTACGGGGGTAGCCGGCTCCTCCGAAGGGCCGTTGCGCGATGCGTCCCTCCGGGGTACGGCTAAAGATCACGCCCATACGTTCCAATTCTAAAATGTCCTGGGGCGCTTCCTTGCACATGGCCTCGATGGCGTCCTGATCGCCCAGATAGAGCCCCCCCTTGGCCGTGTCATAGGCATGGGCTTCCCAGGAGTCTTCTGCGCCGATGGCCGCGTTGATGCCTCCCTGAGCGGCGACCGAATGGCTGCGCACGGGATGTACCTTCGAGAGGAGCGCCACATTGATGTCCGGCGGCACGGCAATCGCGGCTCGCATACCGGCGAGTCCTGCTCCAACCACGAGAATGTCATGAGTCATCATACGGTCTTCTTATCCCGGTCGCGTTTCGTGACGGTGAATGTTGCCCTCAGCGTGCAGGACAATCTCACTATTACGCTATGGAATTTGGGAAAACAAGCGAGGCGAAATGGCCCCTGAACGCTTGGAAAACTCGGTGCTGCATGATAGGGTACCCACGCTGCCTCGAATGAACGAGTGCGTCACCTTATAGCAGGATTTCACCCCCATGCCTGAACCGCAGTTTCTCCAACCGAACGATACGTTTGTGCCCCGCCATATCGGTCCGACCGAGCCTGAGATCCAGGCGATGTTGGAAACCCTCAACGTGCCCTCGCTGGACTCACTCGTCGAGGCCACGGTTCCTTCCGATATTCGGTTGCAGGCCTCCCTGGCGGTTCCGTCCCCGCGCGGCGAGCAGGAGGTGCTGGCGGAATTGCGCGGCATAGCCGGACAGAACCAGGTATGGCGTTCGTTGATCGGCATGGGCTATTACGACTGCATCACGCCGCCGGTGATTCAGCGCAATATCCTCGAAGGCCCCGGTTGGTACACGCAATACACTCCGTATCAGGCCGAGATCGCTCAAGGCCGCCTCGAGGCGCTGGTCAACTTTCAGACCATGGTGGCGGATTTGACCGGGTTGCCCCTCGCCAATGCCTCCCTACTGGATGAGGCGACTGCGGCGGCCGAAGCGATGACGATGTGTGCCGCGATTTCTCGCGCGGCCGGTCACGACCGGCACAAATTTTTTGTCTCTGAAACCTGCCATCCGCAAACGATTGCGGTGGTGCAGACGCGCGCGGAACCGTTGGGCATCGTCCTGCAAGTTGGCGCGATTCAATCGCTGGATTTGTCCTCCGGCGAATTTTTCGGCATGTTGCTCCAATATCCTTCCACGGACGGGTACGTTGGTGACTACAGCGAATTCATTACGCAGGCGCATGCCGCCGGAGTGTATGTGGTCGTGGCGACCGATTTGCTTGCCTTGACGCTGCTGCGGCCACCGGGAGAATTCGGTGCCGATGTCGCGGTGGGGTCCAGTCAGCGATTCGGTGTGCCCTTGGGATTCGGCGGGCCGCATGCGGCCTTCATGGCCACCAAGGAAGAGTTTCGACGGCAGATGCCGGGCCGGATTATTGGCGTCTCGAAAGATGCCACGGGTCGTCTCGCCTACCGACTGTCGTTGCAAACCAGGGAACAGCATATCCGCCGGGAGAAGGCCACGAGCAATATCTGCACGGCGCAAGTGTTGCTGGCAGTCATGGCGGGGATGTATGCCGTCTACCACGGGCCGGCGGGATTGCGACGGATTGCGGAACGAATTCACGGTCTCACGATGGCCTTGGCCGAAGGCTTGCGCCGGCATGGTTGTGCCGTCGGCCTGGAACCGGTCTTCGATACCTTGCGGGTTCCGCTCTCGCCGGCACAATCGGAGACGATTCTGAATCGGGCGCGGCAACAGAAGATTAATCTGCGTCGGTACGATGATCATAGCCTGGGCCTGTCGCTGGACGAATGGAGCAATGCAGAGGAAGTCCGGCAACTGTTGACGCTCTTCGCCGGCCAGGAGATTTCCGCGGAAGAACTGCAAACCATTCTTTCCTCGGTCGATGGGCGGTATCCAGCGGTCCTCGCGCGCACGAGCCCGTATCTTACGCATCCGGTGTTTCACCGGTATCACGCCGAGCATGAGTTGTTGCGGTACATTCACCGGCTGCAATCGCGGGACCTGTCCCTGGTACATTCGATGATTCCCCTTGGTTCCTGCACCATGAAGCTGAATGCCACGGCGGAAATGTTGCCCGTGACCTGGCCGGAGTTCGGGCGGCTGCATCCCTTTGCTCCCGCCGATCAAGTGCAGGGATACCAGGCTCTGTTCCAGCAGCTGGAGTCGTGGCTGGCGGAACTGACCGGGTTTGCCGCGATGTCGTTGCAGCCCAATGCCGGGTCACAGGGTGAATATACCGGCCTGATGGTGATCCGGGCCTATCACCGCCATCGAGGCGAGACGCAACGCGATGTCTGTTTGATTCCGGTCTCGGCGCATGGGACCAATCCGGCCAGCGCATCGATGTGCGGCATGACCGTCGTCCCCGTGGCTTGCGATCAGCGCGGTAATGTCGATCTCGCCGATCTCGAAGCCAAGGCGACACAGCATCGTAGCCGCTTGGCTGCGCTGATGGTGACCTATCCATCGACGCACGGCGTGTTCGAGGAAGGCATTCGCCGCATGTGCCAGATCGTGCACACCCATGGTGGCCAGGTCTACATGGACGGCGCGAACATGAATGCGCAAGTCGGGCTCTGCCGGCCGGCCGACCTGGGCGCCGATGTCTGCCACCTGAATTTGCACAAGACGTTTTGTATCCCTCACGGCGGCGGCGGGCCTGGAATGGGGCCGATCGGTGTCGCCCGTCATTTAGTGCCGTACATGCCGGGGCATCCCGTCACGAAGCTGGGTGGCCCGCAGTCGATCGGGCCGGTTTCGGCGGCTCCTTATGGCAGCCCCAGCATCCTGACGATTTCGTGGGTCTACATTGCGTTGATGGGACGCGAAGGATTGACCAAAGCCACACAGGTGGCCATTCTCAACGCCAACTATATGGCCAAACGTTTGGAGAAGTTCTATCCGGTCTTGTACAGCGGCGCACGCGGATTCGTGGCGCATGAGTTTATTATGGATTTGCGCCCGCTCAAGGAAAGCAGCGGTGTGGAAGCGATGGATGTGGCCAAGCGCCTGATGGACTATGGCTTCCATGCGCCCACGGTGTCGTTTCCCGTGGCTGGCACCTTGATGATCGAGCCGACAGAGAGTGAAGTCAAAAGCGAGCTGGACCGGCTGTGCGACGCGTTGATCGCAATCCGTGGCGAGATCCAGGCCATTGCGGAAGGTCGGCAGCCGCGCACGGGTAACGTGTTGAAGAATGCGCCTCACACGGCATTGACCGTGACCGCCTCGGAATGGACGAGGCCCTACTCCCGCGAAGAGGCGGCATTTCCCGCGCCATGGGTTCGGGAAAATAAATTTTGGCCGAGTGTGGGCCGGATCGATGAAGCCTATGGCGACCGCCACCTGTTTTGCACCTGTCCGCCGGTGGATGCCGTCTCGTAGTCGCGCTTCGGGCTGCGGCGCCTGGTTGACCGTTGTGAGTCGGTCTGTCGTCCGTCAGATCGCCGTGGGGTGTCTGCTGCTCGACATGTTCGTTGCCCTGCCCATTCACGCCTCGATGGAATCCGTTGCCGTTGCGGACACTCAGAGTGACGATCGTCCGCTCGACGTGGTGTCCGGCATCACCTATCGCGCGGGGACACGGCTGAGGATTCCAGGTACGGGCTGGTCATTCGTGGTGCCCGAAGGTTGGCAGAGCAATCGGCCTGACGATGCAGAGATGCCGTTTCTCACCCCTGAGGAAGGCAAAGACCTCGGCATGATGTTCCCCCTGACCGAGGTCACGCGAGAGACGCTTCGTGAACAACTCCGTGAGCCGTTGTCGCTGCTGCACGGGCTCTCTTTTATCCCGTCCGGCTCCCAAGTCGAGACGGAGGCATGGATTGCGCAATCGTTCGTGGGAGAAGAGATGGCCGGCCGGGCCTTGGCGGTCATGGGAGCCGGCAACACGGCGGTGATTTACTTTCTCATGGGACCGCCCCAACAGATGTCCGTCTTCCAGTCCGTATTGGAGCAGCTCGGACAATCGACCCGCTTTGGCGAGTCCGGTTCGGGCCGTGACGCCGGTTTGTAACACCCATTGATCCGTGCATGTGCCGGGATGAAGGCGGATCACTGACGTTTCTCCCGCGAAGCCGCACCATTCACGCATGCAGAACAATTCTCCAACCAAAGTCATTATTGATACCGACCCCGGGGTCGATGACGCGCTGGCCATTCTGCTCGCCCTGGCATCGCCTGAGTTGGACGTGGTGGGCATCACGACCGTCTGTGGCAATGTGCCGGTGGGACAGGGCACGAAGAATCTGTTTCGCCTGTTGCATCTTCTCAATCCTCCCCCGGGATTGCTGGTGGGACAGGGCGCCGCGCGGCCTTTGGAAGAAGCTCTTGAAACGGCTGTTCACGTGCACGGGAGTGATGGGCTGGGAGAGCTGGATTCTTTGCTGACTGCTGAGGGGGCGATGCGATATCCCTCTGTTCGTCTGCCGCCCCTCCTCTCCACCGCGCAGGATGTGTGGAACGAATGTGTCCGGCGGTATCAGGATGACATCACGCTGATTACATTGGGTCCGCTGACGAATGTCGCCGTGGCACTGAAGGTCAACCCGCTCACCGTTCAGAAGTTTCGCTCGGTGATTGTGATGGGGGGCGCGATCGGCGTACCCGGCAACGTGTCGCCGGTCGCTGAATTCAATATGTATGTCGATCCCCATGCCGCCCATCGGGTATTTCAAGCCGCGCTTCCATTAACGCTGGTCCCGCTGGATGTGACCACCCGCGTGGGCGTGGCCCGTGATGTCCTCAAAACCTGGACTGCCGCATCCCGTGATCCGCGCGTTCGTCTCGTGGCAGATATGACCGCCAAGGCCTTTGATTTTGCTGAACAGGTCGAAGGTCACGGGCAGCTGTACTTTCACGACCCCCTGGCCGTGCTTGCTGCCATCGAATCGTCGCTGCTCAAGACCGAGCCGCTGCATGTCGACGTTGAGGATGTCGGACGGGTGTCTCGCGGAGCCACTGTGGCGGACCGACGCCATCGCCGGGCGGAAGAGAAGGCCAGTCCGAACATGCAGGTGGCGGTGGATGTCGATGCCGAGCGCGCCTTGAGCCTCATCCGCAGTCGATTGTGCCCATGGTCGTAGTTGTCGGTTCCAGCAATATCGATCTCATCGCGTCGGTCGATCGGTTACCGAATCCCGGTGAGACACTGCTTGGCCACCGGGTTGTGCAATCGTTCGGCGGTAAGGGAGCGAATCAAGCGGTCGCAGCGGCGCGAGCGGGAGCCGAAGTCGGGTTCCTCAGCAAAGTGGGACACGACCCTTATGGCGATCTGATCGAACAGCATCTGCCCACACAGGGCTTGTCCCGGATCGTGCTTCTGCGCGATGCCGCAGCGCAGACCGGAGTCGCGATGATTCTGGTCGACGCGGCTGGCGAGAATCAGATTGTTGTAGTTCCGGGAAGCAATCAGCAGCTCACGCCGGCGGATGTGCAGCGACATGCGGAGCTGATCTCCGGCGCGCGTGTCCTGCTCGTACAAATGGAAATTCCCATCGAGACGGTTCAGGAGTCCTTACGGCTGGCGAAACACCACGGTCTTCTCACGATTCTCAATCCCGCCCCGGCCTGTCCGCTGCCGCCGGAATGTTTCAGCATGATCGATATTCTCACCCCCAATGAGCGCGAAGCCTGCGTCCTCTCCGGTGTCACAGATCCGACTGAAGCGGCGGGTATATTGGTGAACCGTGGCGTGGGAACGGTGGTTGTCACTCGTGGTGCAGAGGGGGCCCTTGTCTCACGGGGCAAGGACGTCATGCAGGTTCCGGCTTTTATCGTCGATGCGATTGATTCGACCGGTGCCGGGGACGCCTTCAATGGGGCGTTCGCCTGTGGTTTGGCTGAAGGGCTGTCGATTGAGGAGGCCTTGGAGATGGCTGCTGCGGCCGGGGCCTTAGCCACGACGGGACATGGCGCGCAGGCGGCGATGCCGACCCGGAGCGATATCGACCGGCTTCGCCGGACCGGCGTCAGGCGAATGCAGCCGCTTGGTTAATTTCCTTTGGCGGATTGGGCTCGCAGTTGGGCGAGCACTTGCCGTGCTTCCGGGATGAAATCGGCGCGTTGCAGTTCTTGAGCAAGATCCAGGGCCTTCGTCGCAATGGCGAGGGCTTCTTCATGTCTCCCGTCGGCGCAGTAGCTTTTGGCCAGACTCAATCGAGCATTGACGGCCGCTGGTTCACGAGCGATTACCTGACGCAGCAGCAATTCCCCTTTTTCCTTGTCTCCCCCCATGAAACCCGGGACGCGCACTAACACGGTGCCCTTGGCCGACAGTGCGTCCAAATGGTCGGGCGCCAATTCTAAGGTGCGGTTCAGCTCCTTCATCATACGGCGGAATCCAAAGAGCGACGAGAGGCTCTCTCCGTCAACCCGGAGTTGCTCGCCGAGATTGCAGAAGAGGGCGAAGTGCGCATTGGGCGATGATTCATCCGCCGCAATGGCCTGCTCGCCTAAGGCTTGTCCTGAAGCAAAATGTTGAATGCGATCCGCACGCGACTGTGCCTGTCGGCCCAGCGAACATTCATGCATCGATTCCGCAGTGAGACGCTGCACGGCATCACCTGCGAAAGCCCGCTCGGTGAGGGGGGCCAGACCGAGCACGAGGCACAATGCGAGAACGGGATATCTCATGGAAGCACCGATGATGTGTGGTGGATAAAAACGAAGGCGAATGGTACAGCAACGATCCTGCCGAATGCCAGAGTATAGCATGCAACCGGCGGCGTTGTGCGGACACCCTATCTCAGAAAGATCGTGCCCACGGTGCAAGCGTACGAAATGCGTTCAACAGGGACTCATACGGATAGGCAGCATTCCGCCCGCTTGGATTCGGCAGCAGCACGATGCTGGAATCGTACAGCGTCACCGATTGCAGTCCCGGCTTGCGCCTCGTTTGTCTTGGTTCCGAGGGAAAGAGGATGGGATACAGTGTCATGCCAAGCAGCGCAGTCACGCGCGGGCGGTTGTGGCGAATTTTTTCCATCAGCGCCAATCGGCCGATGGCGTAGTCTTCGGCGGTGAGGCTCTGCACGCCTGCGGTGGGGCGAGCGACAAGGTTGGTGAGCCCCAGGCCCCATTCAAGCAATCGTTCGTCGTCACGGTAGGTCAGGGGTTCCGGCACCAAGCCCGCAGCATAGAGCAGTTTCCAGAAACGATTTGAGTGGCCTGCATAGTGATGGCCGACTGCAGCCGAGCGTAGTCCGGGATTGATGCCCACGAATAGGATGTTCAGATTCGGTGCGAGACGGTCAGGCAGGGAGAGTGGCAATGGCATGCTGTGTATGAGTTCGAGAGGGCTCTCTCTTGGTTGAATGGGCTAAAGGCCCCATCCTGCGAATTTCGGAGCCGTTGAATGAGGCGGTTTAGTATCAGTCAGGCTATTCTGCCACAGAATGGGCCCATGCTTCATGGGGCGTTTGGACCTGCTTTCATTTCGATGTGCGGAAAAACAATAAGTTATGATCGAGCCGTCATACGGCAAGGACCTTGCTATAACGAATAGCCGTTGGCGGTCGGTAACTTCACACCTAACTGGAGGTAGTCAGTATGAAGAAGATGATGTTGACGGTCATGGCGGCAGCGTTGTTGGTGGCATTCAGCGCTCCTTCGTTCGCTGGCGAAGAGAAGAAGAAAGACGAGAAGAAGGGCGGCCACTTCTCCCAGACCCTCTTCGGTGACGACAAGAAGAAGGAAGAGAAGAAGGGCGGACACCTGTCCCAGACCGTGTTCGGCGAAGAGAAGAAGAAAGACGAGAAGAAGGGCGGCCACTAAGAGTCACCCGTTTTCTGGCGAGGCTAGCTGGCTGAAGAGGTCTCCCATCCTGGTGGTGGGAGGCCTCTTCGGCTTTTTATCGGGTTCCCACCTGGCGAATATAGACCGCTTGTAATCCGACAATCGTTTTTGCGTCCCGTATCGTACCGTCTTCTATTTTGGCGATGGCCTCTCGCAGCGGCATCTCCACCACTTCCAGGACTTCGTCCTGATCAAGATTCTGAGTGCCTACTGTCAGTTCTGTCGCAAGATAGACGTGGATGACTTCATCGGCAAATCCGGGGGCTGTAAAAATGCTGGACAGAAGTTCGAATTGACCCGCCTTGTATCCGATCTCCTCCTCAAGTTCGCGAGCGGCACAGTCTAACGGATCTTCCTTCGGATGTAGCTTCCCGGCTGGGATTTCGTAGATGAAGCCATTGGCCGCATGGCGGAATTGACGGATCATCACGACCGTTCCATCCGGCTTTAACGGCACGACGGCTGAGGCGCCCGGATGGCGGATGACTTCCAGGTCTATGGTGTGCCCGTTCGGTAGGCGAACCGTGTCGATATTAAGCGTGACGACGGTGCCTTTGTAGATCGGTCTGACCATGGATCGCTACGGTTATGGCGTGCCGGGAAGTTTTTTGTAGAAAGGTGGTTTGACGACAACGGCAGGGCAGGCCTTCCCCCTGATATCGATCAGGATGGACGATCCAGGCTGAGACGCGGCAGGCGTGACGTAACCCATGCCGATGCCTTTTTGTAGCAGGGGCGACAGATTTCCGCTGGTGACTTCACCGATGACGGCCTGCTGGTCTTGCCCGCTGAGGATTTTGAATCCATGTCGTGGTACGGCCTTTTCGACGAGCTCGAAGGCGATGAGCCGCCGCGATGGCCCGTTGGTGTGCTGTGCAAGCAGCGTCGTGCGGCCGATAAACTCTCCCTTGTCGAACTTTACGACCCAGTCCGCTCCGGCCTCGACGGGCGTCGTGCCCTCATCCATGTCATTGCCGTACAGTAAGTAGGCCATTTCAAGTCGCAGTAAATCGCGGGCACCCAGGCCAGCCGGTTTAAGCCCCAGCGGCTGTCCGGCCTCGAGGAGACGACCCCAGATCGTCATGGCTCCCTCGGCCGGAAGATACAATTCATACCCCAACTCGCCGGTATAACCGGTTCGTGTCACGAGGGTTTGATGGCCACAGACCACAGCGTCCAGGCAGTGCCGGATTTTCAAGAGGTGAAGATCGGTTAGGCCGACGGCGGTGAGTATGTCGCGTGAGGCGGGGCCTTGGATCGCTATTTGCGCAAGTGTCGTCGACTGATCTTGGACCGTGCAACCCTGGGCTTGTGCAACTTTTTCGTGAAACCAGGCGACGATCTTTTCTCGATTGGAGGCGTTCACGCAGACGAGAAATTCATAGGGCTTCACATGATAGATGAAGATGTCGTCTTTGATGCCGCCGTTCGGTGCGCAGACCATCGAGTAGTGCGATTGGCGAACCGACAGTTTGGAGACATCATTGGTGGTCATGCGCTGCAGAAAGGCCAATGAGCCAGGTCCTGCTACGCGAATGCGCCCCATGTGACTGACATCGAACAATCCTGCATGACGGCGGACCGTCTGGTACTCATCGACAACGCCGGAATATTGAATGGGCATTTCCCATCCGGCAAAATCGACCAACTTGCCTTGTGCGTGACGATGGGCGTCTATCAGTGGCGTCTGTTTCATTGGATCTGCGTGAAACTCCTGGTGAAGAAGTGTGGAGGTCGGACCAGCCCCCGGCCTTATCGGACTTCGAGCAATTCTACGTCGAACACCAGCGTGGCGTTGGGAGGAATCACTCCGCCGGCGCCGCGCGCTCCATACCCGAGTTCCGCTGGAATCGTCAGCTTCCGTTTTCCGCCGACCTTCATTCCGGCCACGCCTTCATCCCATCCGCGAATGACCTGCCCTGCCCCGATGGGAAAAGAGAACGGATCGCGGCGGTCGACGGAGCTGTCGAACTTCTTGCCGTTCGTCAGCCAGCCGGTATAGTGCACCGTTGCCAGATTGCCCGCGGCGGCTTCGCGCCCGGTGCCTACCACCACATCGACGTACTTGAGCCCGGAAGCGGTAGTAACTTCTGCCGTCGCCCCGGGTTGTTCACTGTTCGCCATCATTGGCCTCCCTATGGTCATGAATACGAGTCCCACGATACCCCAAGTTGTCCACCAGAATCGAGATGTCATATGTCCCTCTCAGCTCCCTGCGTGATCGACATCATGAAAGAAGAATCACCGGTTGAGGCCGGTCTGGCGCCTTCGTTCTGGTTCCGAGAAAATGGCAATGCTGGCCGTATAGCCGTGGAGAAAATTCCGCCCGCCCACCGGCCCCACTTCTCCCTGCGCAAAAAATCCGGCCAGCGGAATGGCGCCCAATTGTTCCCCCAAGACGCCGGCGTCGTGATGCGGGATGCCGAAGAGCCCTTTGCCGCGCCCGCAGCAACTGAACAGCAGCGCGCCGAGCGGTGTTGAGGGGACCCCGCGAGGAGGCGCAGCGAGCAAGGCATGAAGATCTTCATCCGCCGAATGAGCGTCCCGGACTTGAAACTGGACGGTCTGCCCTTCCTGGATGACATCTCCGATGACGATGGCGCCGGTCTGCTGGTCGGCTCCGAGGAGATTGCGGATCAAGAAATCGCCTCGCGTGAATTGCGCGCGTTGTTCGTCCATTGCGATGCCGATATGCAAGGCTCGTTGGGCCTGGGCGCGTTCATCGCTGCTGAGTTGTTCAAACACCGTCTGCAGGCAATGCAACGCGGGCATGCCTCCGAGTTCTTGAATGACGTTGTGCTCGGCCTTCGTGACGATGAAGCGGTCGCCGATAGGACGGCAGCCTTGCGAAATGACGGACCGGACGGCGATGTTGCCGGAGAGGGTTAGGCCCACCAATCCGTCGGTGTACACCTGATCGTCGAGGAAGAGGCGATTTTCACCCAGGTCCTGCCCGCCGCCGGCGAGTCCTCCGAGGGTGCGGGTACCCGGGTACTGTTCCTCAATGACGGCCAAAACTTCTTGCATGGGTGTGGAAAAGGGATCAGCGAATAGCATCATGACCGGGGCGTTGTCGCCCGCCTCATCCATGTCCGGCCAGTTGCGCAGCGAGAACTGATCGTGGACGCTGGAAAAGGAGAGTCGCAACGGTTGGACGAGGACGCCGGGTAGATGAGCCGCCCAAAGGGTGGCCGCCGGACCGGATTCAATTTCACGGCCGGTCGCGATGATGCCTTCGCCTGTGCAGCCGACCAGCGTCATGGGACCCAAGGCCGTGCGCAGGGCTTCCGAAAGGGCCTCGGCCTGGTCAGCATGCTGAGCTGAAATAAAGAGGAAGGCCACATCAATGCGCGAAGGCCCCATCTGCTCGCGGATGGCTTTAATCAAGTCATCAGCTGCAGCCTGGGCGTCACCCTGGCGGGTCAGGGCGGAGGCAAATCGCAGCGTTGACGGTGCAGTCGTAATCACGGGATGTCCTGCTGATCGGGATAGGCGGCGTGCAGCCTGGAGGGTCAGACGCCAGGATTCATGCGTTCAGGTCGATCCGTGGCGAGCTTTTTGTAGTAGCGCCACATGTACGAATGATAATCATCAAGCTGTGCGAGTAGGTAATGCAATTCGGTCGGGTCTCGCGTTTCCAGGGCTTGCGCCATTCGCGTCTTTAAGAAGTCCGCAAACTTGTCGCTCTTTTCGAGCGCGGTGAGAAGCGTGAGTCCGCCTCCCATGGAATAATCAGCCATAGCCCTCCGCATCAGATACAGACGAGCCAGGAGAATAGCCGTGAGCCCCTGTAAAAGCAAGGTGCCGAAAGGCGTCGAGCGCCTGGTCACCGCCCGGTGGGTACGTCTGCCGAGAGCAGGGTGCGTAGTCGCGGAATCGAAATCGCCTCCGCCCGAAACCCGTCGCGTCCGATGACGGTGGTGGCGCCGGTCAGAGCATTGAGGATCGCTTCTTCCGTGGCCTCGACCGTGGCGGTAATCACGGCATTCAGATGCGTGTCGGCGAGATGCGTGAGTGAAAAGGTCGGCTCGGTCGGGTAATGCGGAATGACATTGCCGGTGGAGAAGGCCAGCATGAAATCGCCGCTTCCATGGCGTGCGGTCGAGCCGGTTCGGGCCAGGCCCAAGGCGGCTCGCTTTCCGAGTCTTGTCAGTTGCCGGCTGTCGAGCGGGGCATCTGTGGCAATGATGACGATGATCGATCCTTCGGCGTTCCCGCTGGAGCCTTCGCGGGTGGCATACACGCGTTCCGGATTCGGGTCCGGCAGCCCGCTGGCTTGAGTGGGCGCGGCGTCATATCGTTGTCCAACCGGGACTCCGCCCATCACGAGTTCAGGGCGGCGACCATGGTTGGCGTTGACCAGCACCCCGACCGTAAACCCGCCGGCTGCAGCAGGAAGCTGCCGGGAGGCGGTGCCGATGCCGCCTTTGAATCCGTATGAAATCATGCCGGTACCGGCTCCGACGGTTCCTTCGGCGACCGGTCCTGAGGTCGCTTCGTCCAAGGCCTGCATGACATCCGCTTCCGAGACATGGCGGCCCTGGATGTCGTTCAACCGACCGTCGTCACATTCAGCGACGACCGGGGTGAGGGTGTCGTCGCTGATGCCGATCCCCGGATAGCGACGGAGCATCCAGCTGATGACGCCGTTGGCCACCCGTGGCACATTCAGCGTGTTGGTCAATGCGATGGGATATTCGAGAAACCCCGATTCAGCGACCCACGCCAGACCGGTCATTTCGCCGGTGCCGTTCAGCACGAAGGCCCCTGCGGGAACTTTGTTGTGCCACACGTCCTCCCGTGGCACCACGACCGTGACGCCGGTTCTGATCGGCCCCTGGCCTGGTTGAAGAGCGCCGTCCCCACGCATCACGGTCACCTGTCCGACCTTCACCCCCGGCACATCGGTAATCGCATTCAGCGGGCCGGGCTCCAGTTGCCCCAGTCTCAGGCCGAGCGCGCGCGCGCGTACATGCGGTTGCTCAGTTGCCTCGTTCAATGTCTCCGCGCTCCAGGCAAGAGGGACGCATGTGGTCATCACGAGAAGGACGCCGGCAATGCTAGACCTCATAACTGCTCTCCTTGTGGGGCACAACGATGGATGTCCGGGGACATTCGGTCTGAATGGCTGCGGCCAGCGACAATGCCTGTTTCTCTTCTCCGTGGACCACGAAAATCTGCTGCGGCGCGGGACTGATCGCTCGCACGTAGGCGAGCAGATCGTTCCGATCCGCATGGGCCGACAATCCGTTAAACACGACCACCTGGGCACGGCGCGCTGTGGGGACGCCGAAGAGCGGGACGACATCCCAGCCTTCAACCAGCCTGCGTCCCAAGGTATGTTCAGCCTGAAATCCCACGATGGCGATGATATTGGCTTCATCCTGAATCGCATGTTTGAGGTGATGCACCACGCGTCCCCCTTCGCACATGCCGGAGGACGCAATGATCACGCAGGGACCTTTCACGCTGTTCAAGCGCTTGCTCTCATCCGGCGAGGAGACGTAGCGGATATATCGCGCGGCGAAGGGATCTCCTTCCGAGGTGAAGGTGCGATAGGTTTCTTCGTCGTAACACTCAGGGTGTTTGCGGAACACGTCCGTGACCTTCGACGCCAGTGGCGAGTCGATGTAAATGGGCAGCGGATCGATTTGGCCCTCGGCCACCAGGCGTTTGATGCGCATGACGAGGTCTTGCGTCCGTCCGAGGGCAAATGCCGGTACGATGATCCTGCTGTGATGCGCTTTCGCGTGGGCGACGATCTGTTGCGCTTTCCTCGTCAGTGCCTCGCCGGCCTCCTCATGCAGACGATCGCCGTAGGTCGATTCGATGATCAACACATCGCAACTTGGCGGCGGTGTCGGATCGCGGAGGATGGGCATATCCGACCGTCCCAGATCGCCGGAGAACAACACGGTGGTACTGTTGCCGCGCGCAGAGTATTTGAGCCGTATGGCGGCCGATCCCAGAATGTGCCCGACATCATGGAACGACGCGGTGACGCGAGGCGTCACTTTGATCGTGTCTCCGTAGCGCGCGCCGACAAAGCGGCGGATGATGGCTCGGGCGTCACGTGTCTCATAGAATGGCTTCAGGCACTTCCGCCCGCGACGGTTTTCCTTCCGGTTCAGGTAGGCGCAGTCGTTTTCTTGCAGGCGGGCCGAGTCCTCCAGCATTACGGCGGTCAGATCCGCTGTGGCACGTGTCATGTGCACCTTCCCGCGAAACTGGTGTTGGCCCAGGACAGGAAGCGCGCCCGAGTGGTCGATATGTGCGTGTGACAAGAGCACGGCTTGAAGCGAGCGCGGATCAAATCCGAGAAACCGGTTTTGCCGGTCAGCCTCCTGCCGTTGCCCCTGGAATAGCCCGCAGTCCAGCAGGATTCGGTTGCCTGGCATTTCGAGTAGATGACGGCTTCCGGTGACGGATCGTGCGGCGCCATGGAACGAGATCTTCATCGTGGGGTAGGGCCTCCATGGTTCCGACTGATCAGGTCCCATGCCTGCTGGGCCGTTTCTGCAAAATGGAACAGCGCGAGATCGTGGGGACCGATGAGCCCTTCCTCAGCCAGCATCGACCAATTGATGAGCCGCTCCCAATAGGCTTGCCCGATCAGCACCACCGTAATGTTGCGAGTTTTGCCGGTTTGGAGAAGGGTGAGGGTTTCAAAGAGTTCGTCGAGCGTGCCGAATCCGCCTGGAAAGACGACCAGCGCTCGGGCACGAAGGAGAAAATGCATTTTCCTTAACGCGAAATAGCGAAACTGAAAACACAGCTCCGGTGTGATGTAGGGATTCGGGTGTTGCTCGTGCGGGAGGGTGATGTTGAGTCCCATGGACTTGGCGTCGGCATCCGCTGCCCCCCGATTGGCGGCCTCCATGATGCCCGGGCCTCCGCCGGTGACGATGACGTAATCGCACTGCCCGTTGATTTGGCAGGTTGCAGACACCAGGCGGCCGAATTCGCGGGCGATGTCGTAGTAGTGCGCCATAGCCAGCCGGCGTTCGGCCAGCGCCACCTGCTGCTGTCGTAGTGGGTCCTGCGGGGCGGTGTGCAATTCGGCCCTCGCGGTTTCCAGGGCCTGACGGGCAAGGGAAGGCTCGAGCAGTCGGGAACTGCCGAAGACCACGATGGTCGAGCGGATGCCTTGCTCTGTTTGGATCAATTCCGGTTTGAGGAGTTCAAGCCCCAGACGCAGGGGGCGCAGCTCATCGCGCTGGAGAAAGTCGATGTCGCGATCGGCCGGTATATACGAAGAAGGCGCGGCGTGTGGCGGTCGGCTGGCTGACTCGTCGGGGGAACCTGCGCCCATGGGCGGCATTATAGCGAGATGCGTGCAAGGCAGCAATTCGCGAACGGCGGAAGAATCGGGAAGGGGTTAAAACGGATAGGGCGTAAACAGTGGATCGGGACGATGGCGCACGAAGGCCTGGTGCGTGACGACCCAGTTGCTGTCGCAGAGGAGCTCGAGCGCATCCGTGCCCATGCCGGAGCGAGAGAACACGAGGTCCGGGTCGACCGGCGACCAGGGCTTGACCAGCCATCCGAAATTCACGCGCGAGTATTTGGCGTTGAGAAATCGATAGGTGACGACGGTTCCCCGCTCCGCTTCGGTAATGGAATCGGGTGCGCCTAATTTGGTCACGACATCGGTCAGCGTTGTCCGTCCCTCGGTAATGAAGGACACTGTATCGGGGGACAGGGGGGTATTGATTGTCAGCCGCGCGACGTTGCAGCCAGGCAAGAGCATCGCCAGCATGGCGGCGAAAAGGAATGTGAGGGGAAGATGTCTGCGTGGCACGGCGTCAATCTCCGAATGGCCAGAACCTGAACTCCAGATTTTCCGTGCGTTTCGACGCGATCACCTCTTCCACGATGCCGTCATGATTGATGATGACGAATAGGTCGTCGCTTTTGACCGACACGCGGGAAAAGTTGATCAAGATCAGGAGGAGGCTGCCGACCTTGGCGTCGTACCGGTAGTATTGAAAGAGATCGCGACCGTTCAATTGCAGAAGGCGGTCCGGCGCGCCAAGTTGAGCCAGCACGTCCGCCCGGGTGGTAACACCCTTTTTTATCGAGTTGACGGTGTCCGTTTTGATTTCCTCTCCCAGCGTGCCTCGGCTGAAGGCACACCCGCTCAGCGTCAGCAGCATCACGCCCAGCAGCAGGCCCGCTCGTCGCATATGCGCTCCTCCTTGTGGAACAAGCCTCCGGGCCGGCTATGTCTGATGGCCGGAGGGAGAAGGTTTCGTAAGGACAAAATCGGATTCGAAAATCCGGTAGCTCGACGGGGTGAGCCCCACTCGTTCGTACACCCCTTGGGCGATGGTGTTGTCGCCTTCCACATATAACCGGACGCCGCAGACATCTGCACGCGATTGCGCCAGGGTCATCACTGCCCCATGCATGGCGCGGTACACGCCTTGGTGGCGCCACGCCGGATCGACGTAGACGCTTTGAATCCACCAGAATTGGGCATTCCGCCAATCGCTCCATTCATAGGTGATGAGGAGCTGCCCTAGGGTCACTGTATCGGTGGACGCGTCTTGACGCAAGTCCGCCACATAATATTGTCCCCGTTCAGGGCGCTCCATCACCGCTTGCGTCCCTAATCGTAGGCGTATGAGGTCGAGGTGTCGGTGCTCGGTCTCCAGGGCCATGGCTGCGCTGAATCTCGTGAGGACGTCCAGGTCCTGCAAGGTGGCCTGGCGAATGCGCAATTGATCGGCGGACATCATGACGATTTTACCGCCGGGGCCGTGAGCCAGCCTTGGAGGGGACGATAGAGACCTGCTGAAAACTCCAGCTTGAGGGCTTCCTCCGGCAAAAGATTGAGCGGCTGTAGCTGTGTTTTTGGAATCATGGCGAGATATCCCGTAAACGGGTGAATGGCGGTCGGCACGAACACCATCACCAATTCGACTGTCGGCGCGACCTGCAATGCCGTCGGGGGAGCGCCCATGACGAAGCCGAGCGCCCAGAGCCCATCGCGCGGGAAGGGAAACGCGACTACCGTACTTTTCCCGAAGCGCGAGCGGTAGTTCAGAAGATCCGTCATGCTTTTCAGCGTCAGATAGATACTGCGGATCAAAGGGATGCCTTCGAGCGTCGTTTCGGCCCAGCGGACGAATCGTTGCCCTATGACCTGTGTCGCAATGGCTCCAACCAGAAGGACCATCCCGATGAGCAGCAGGATCCCCAATCCCGGCGCATAGGGCTGAATCTGGTGACCGATGAGATTAAGTAGGAATGAATCCAGCGTTTCGAACAGGGCCGCCAGAATCAAAAACGTCGTCCAGGCCGGAACGAGCACGAGCAGCCCCGTGAAAAAGATGCGTCCAAGCCGATGAGATGACGTCACGCTGAGTCCTGGTGTTGGTGCGCAGAGGGGGAACGATGATCTACGATACCAGATGGAGAAAAGTTTTGGTATCTTCTTGATCTACCGATTTATTTAGACTATGTTTCCGAGTAACCTTTGAGTCACCCTGTCGGGTGAGATTGTGAGATCCATCGTGAGTGACGCCGTTCAAAAGAAAGTCAATCTCGATAAAGACCTGTTGGCCATTCTGTGCTGCCCTGAAACCAAGCAGGCGGTGGTGCTGGCTGACGATCTGTTGATCCAAAAGGTGAACGGCGCAATCGAGCGCGGCCAGTTGAAGAACAAGGCGCAAAAGCCGGTAACGGAAAAGCTCGATGGCGGTTTAGTGCGTGCGGACAATAAGATTCTGTACCCTGTGCGAGAAGATATCCCGGTCATGCTGATCGATGAGGGGATTCCGCTCGACCAGATAGCCTAGTGTTCCTGCCTCAACCCGTCTTAGTGTCACTTCACAACGTGAGTGGTCGGATGATGGCCCTGCCGGGAGCCATCATGCTTTGCCTGCGCCCTGCGTGGCTTCCCCTGGGATTGAAAGACGATGAGTGGCGGGTGGAGCCTAGGGAGCCAAGAGGCCGCTCTCACCGGAGGCGCTTTCGGTTTTCGAGCCGGTGGAGGTTCCGCATTGAGCGCAAAGATACTCGTACAGATTCCCGGTGGGTAACACGAGTAGGAGGCGCTGGCGAGTGGGTGTCGCTTGACGACACTGACCGCAGTAGAGCAAGGACGCATTGAACGAATCGTACTGATCCGTCTGGCGATGGCCCTCAGGCGGCGAAGAGGTGGCGCGTGGCTTCGCTGCACGCGGGGGCCAACCTGGCGGTGAGGGTCTGTTCGAACGTGGCTGCATGGACGGTATTTTACTGAGAGGTGGGTGGAGGGCGCAACGGCTTAGATGTGATGTTCGACGAAATGAGTCTCAGCGAATATGCTGATCTTCTGCCGCATCGGACTCATCGCTATTTCTCCCGCGAAAAACCCACCAGAGTGAGCGCAGGACCTGCACCACCACGTAGAGCGCCAAGCCGGACAGTAATCCGTACAGCCAGGCTTTACTCCAGGGCCACATGTCCGGTGCATGCAAAACGACGGCGAGGGCAATATGGCCTCCCAAGCCGAGACAAATGGCGAAGATGATCCACTCACGGGCCATAGTCGCCCTCGGAGGAGGCCATAACGAAGGATAAGCCTGGAGACAAGCGACAGGCGGTTACACGGAGGTTTTCGCGGACTCGATCTCAGTTGCCGTGATGAGGCTGGACAAATAGTCCGCGACGAAGGTCAGCGCCTCTTCGCGTCCGTCTGCCCGTCGGCCCTTTTCCCGCCGCTGTACAGAGAGCTCATGATCCAGGTCTGATTTCACTTCCGTCAGGACACGTTGCAACGTCGTCGGGGTGATGTTGGCATCCATGTCCTCGAGTTCCTGGCAGCGATCCAGGACCCAATTAAGTCCTTCAATCCGCCCGGCATAGTGTTCCTGCTCAGCGGTATCGATGCGAGACATCGTCGTCGCAAACGTCTGGGCTTCATACACCAGGTTATAGAAACTCGTAACAGCGCGTTGTAACGTGGGATTCATAGTGCTCCTTGACTCATTAAGAGGTTCTCGTGATTATACCTGAGATTAGGGGGGCAACAAGGAATTTTTTTTGATGAACAGCGACTACGTGAACAGGAGGGAGTGAAACTCGTTCATGAACCCGTAGTACAGCGGGGCAAAATCTTTGAGGCTGTCCGGGCTGTTCTCTTTCAGGCGCTTGAAGAAAAAGACTTGTGCGCGAGGATCGAGTTGCTCGAGGAGGCGGCTGAGTTGGGCCATCGAGTAACTGCCGGCCGGCACGCTGAGTACGTAGTGCACCAGCCGTTCCACAAACTGCTGCTCCACGTATTCGCTGACAAGCAGCCCGTCGGGAATCTTGCCCGATGCGAGATACTCGTCAAATGAAATGGCTTGCGCTGCAAAGGGTGCCGACTGCTGCGGGCGGGAGGTCACGCTACGGGTACCTCATTGATAGGAATCACGAAAAGCGACATTACATTCACTGTACTCAAGCCTCTCAAGTCCGTCAAGTGGACAGAAGAAGCAGACACGTCTGAGTCGAAAGACCAAGACAGCGGTAGCAGATGGGCAATCTGTGCAGCGAACGGCTTCGAATGCATCATGAATGCGAATGAGAAGATGATCGACTGCGGCATGAAGGATATTTGCGATCTCTGGCTTGACAGTCTTTACATCTGGCCGGTAGAATCCCGCTTCTTCTGACGGACGCGGGAATAGCTCAGTGGTAGAGCATCGCCTTGCCAAGGCGAGGGTCGCGGGTTCAAATCCCGTTTCCCGCTCCAATTTTCTCAAGCACTTGCACAACACTCTCCGACAGTAGCAACCTCCCTGTGATAGTTTTGTGATATCTCAGGGTGAATGCGTTCAAGAATCAACACTCCCTCTCTCAGACTCTCCGGTGAGTGATGCGCGTAGCGCTGTGTCATCGCGGCGCTCTTGTGTCCCAGTAATCGTTGCACCTTGTACAGATCGACTCCTGCTTGCGCGAGACGTGTGGCAAATGTATGCCGCAAGTCATGAAAGCGCACGTCGATCAACTGGGCTTTCTTCGCCGCCAGTCTGAATGATCGCGTCAGATTCCGAGCATCGACTAATGTCGAAGCCGCGCTGCTAAACACGAACGCTCCCTTTGCCTGCCTGGTCGATTTTCTGCGAAGCAATTCGACCAGGCGGCCATTCAAGGGGACGGTCCGCTTTTCGCCGTTCTTGCTTCGCATGACCACCAAGACCTGTCGGATGAGATCAACAGCTTGCCACTGCAAGTTGAGAATCTCGCCCCGTCGCATGCCGGTGTTCAACGCAAAGACAATCATGTCTTGAAGCCAAGGTGCCGAATTTGCCAAGAGCCGTCCTTCTTCTTCCGAAGAGATCCAACGGTCGCGCTCATTACGCACTGTTTCCATGCAGACTCGCTGCATGGGATTGTCCCGGCACCATTCCCATTCTCGAATGGCGACATTGAAACCGTGGCGGACCAAGCCTAACTCTTTGTTAACTGTTGCCGGCTTGGCCGTCTCGCGTCTCTTCGCTTTATAGGCCGCGAGGAGCTTCGGTGTGATCTCCGCGAGAGTCAGGGGACCAAATGCGTCTCGCAGATGCGCGAGGCATTGCTCGTCCCGCTGTCGGCTTGCCGGGGCCTTCGTGATTGATCGCTCTTTGAGATATCGATCCATCATGTCGTTGAACGTGTGGTCTTTAGCTTCCAACGTGTCAAAGAATCGGCCCTCGACAATCTTCACCCGGATTTTTCCCAGTATAGCCTCAGCGAGGCGCCTGTCTGTTGTTCCTGTGGAACGTCGTACCTGCTGGCCCTGATGAATGAACGTCATCCACCACACTTTATTGCGTCTAAATAGCCCCATCTGCATCCTCCTTACGGATGAGGCTTGACTGAATGGTTTCCCCGTGACGGGAAGTATAGACCTCGCGTTTTGAGGCTTCAATGAGCTGGTCAAGGTCGCGGGTATTGTGGCGAGTCGGCAGCATGAATGGCTTGCCATGACTGGTCTCAAAGCCATTCAACCACGCCTGGATGGCCTCAGATTCAAAGCGGACCAGACCATGTATGCGACGGCAAGGAATTTTGTTCTGTGAGGCCCAGAGGTAGAGTGTGGATTCTTTGATGTTGAGCCACGCCGACAGCTCTTTGACAGTAAGCATGTGCAGATACACCGGGGGAGTCTGCCGACACCCCCAGTCCCCCTAGCATGGGCTGCCCGCGTGACCGCCGGCAGTCCGGTGAAACCGATTGGGTGGTTGCTTGAGCAGATTGCGGTGTCGGTCTTTCCACCGAGCAATGCCCCTGACAATTTCGTTCAGTAGCCATTCTTCCCCTCCAGGGGTGGCACAAATGACCGCCAACATCGGCGTCAGGGTGTCACTCACCCATCGTTTTACGTTCTGCAGGGTCTGCACCTGCTTTTCCTGGGCTAATCGCCCCTTCTGAAATCTCTCCGTCAGGAGGGCATACCACTCCAGCATCGGAGCCCGGTATCGTTCTTCATCCTCGGCATCCTTCGGAATCTGCCGGAAGTCCACATACGATCGCAGCAAGCCGACCACCAACTCCTTCCAATCGGCTTCGTCTAAAGTCGCTAATGCTCGGGCACACTGTTCCGCACGGTCTTTCTTCAGTTCTAACTCCCAGCGTGTCCCGTATTCCTGATAGTTCTCCTGGCCTTTACTCTGGAGTTCGAGTCGTTTGTCGTAAATGCGCAACAGGGTCTGACTCTGCGGACTGCCGAAATACATGGTCTCGCCCGTGGTCGCGCCGGTCCCATGCGTCAGGTTCGAGACGATATGCCTGACCTGAGCGGCCCGAGTCACACACTGACCGGCAGCGACGGCCTCTCGAATCGTGCTGACCGGGACCGATCCCTCTAGGTCATCCAGTGCGCAATCGATCCTTGTGACATGCCCCTGTTGAGCATGCACCCACTGAAGCAGGGTGCGGATTTGATCCCGTGTCAGGGCGGACGCGAGGCCGCCCGACAGATCCACATGGATTTCATTGGGACGCCGAGGGGCATTGGTGCCCAGTTTGCCGACCCCGCGCAGGCC
>ERZ724516.369-NODE-369-length-28129-cov-5.893781_pt1 | contig 28129 bp, 26 predicted proteins | sample MGYA00376049_ERZ724516 | MGnify/ENA primary metagenome ERZ724516 (study PRJEB28724, sample SAMN07190886) | activated sludge metagenome | isolation source: activated sludge of sewage treatment plant in Hong Hong | place: USA: Christiansburg, Virginia | collected... | reverse complement strand
TACACTCTTTCCTCGCCCTTGCTCACCATCCCGGGGGGGTCGACGGATCCCATCATACTGATTATAACCTCCACATACAGCTCCATCATGAGTTTCGAAATGTGATTGACTCCTTACAGTAGAGGGAATGTCGGCATATTTTTCTAGATCATCAAGAATAGCCAGATACTTTGATTCGAAAAAAGAATTATCTTCTAAAACACAAATGCCTGTTAAATTCCATGGTCGATTTAACATGGTCGTCCCTGCTAATAATCCAGTATGCATGCCTCCTGATCCGGTAGGAAAAACTATGTGGTCAAAGTTTGTACCGATTTCAGCTTCTTGAGCGGCTAATTCTTTAGCCATGTCAATATACCCTAAGCTACCACGCCAATCTGATGAACCTGGTGGTAATAAGTATGGTTTTTTGCCTTCTACTTTAAGTCTTTCTACTAATTCATCTAGATGATGTTCAATGTTTGTCCACTCGCTACCTGGTAGTTTTTTGACTTTAGCTCCCATTAGCAAATCTATTAAGTAGTTTCCATTTGCTTCAGGCATAGGTTCAAAATCGCATACTATAAGTTCACATTTGATTCCAAGCCTACGAGCATATATAGCTACTGCTTTGCATTGGTTCGAATTTGATCCGCCGGCTGTAACAACTGTGTCAGAATTCGTATTTATAACATCAGCTAATACATATTCTAGTTTTCTTACTTTATTACCAGACGAATATGCATCTAGCTCAGACTCATATTTTATCCAAATATTTACCCCTAATTCATCAGATAGGGTATCATTTCTTTCCAAGCGTGTAGGCGCATGCGACAGAGAAAGGCGCCCAATACCATTATAAGACTGGTGCATCATTTGTCCAACTTCTTAAGTATTCGAAAAAATTAAGCTCTCCTACAGCAGCACTTAAAGGTAACTCTTGAAAATGAATAGATAATTCTTCGAGCTTTACTCCAGGTTTACATTCAGATACGAGTTCTATTGGCGGTCTTTCTAGCTCTAAGACTCCTGCAATCCATCCGGATCGCGTCTTTAATGTCATATCATCTAGTGCTTGGCTAGCATCATGTGCAATCATAGGAAGATACTCATTTTGACTTGGACCCCCCAACACTTTTACGCCTGGCAATATAGATATGGCTAAAAATCCAAGAGTTAGATTTGGCATTATCTCACCATCTCTTAATGCCTTGCTTATACATTCTCTGTTAAATGGTATAGGCGCTTCTCCACGACCAAGTTCTATCAACTCATTGTTTATTAACTTTAATGGTCTGAGTCTTCCTTCTCGAATACGCCAAAAATGGTCTGTAGTATTTGGTAACGCCTTCGCATTAGCATCTGTGTGAGAGTCTTGCAGCTTCATCCATCTGCTACGGGTATCTTCATCGAACAATAGGGTGCAAAGTTCATGTGAGTTAGTTTCTATATGTAGTGCGATTAATTCCGCCACTAATCTATCATCTGTATAGACCGGCAGCACTTCGTTATCTGTATCCCATTTTCTTGAAATTGCAGTATTTGCTGTGATAAAAGCATCTGCTGGTGAAGAAAATAGTCCTCCAAATTTACTTGATGTAAAGCTTTTTACTGTATCTTGAATTTCTTTAAATTCAGTACGGATTTTTTCAGAGAGAATGTTCTGAGCACCGTCCCACAGAAATTCAACTGCTCTTGCAGTTGACCCAACCATCATTTTCGACATTTTATTTGAACTAATTCCAAATATACTTATTTTTTGACCATCGATATCTAAGTAACCAGGCCCAACACCTGAACGAGTTTTCATCGTAACCGTGCTTGAAGCATTGACGAAAGTAAATCTTTGGCCAGTTCCTTTAGCTCCGATTCGTGATATGAGATTTGTAGAGAAGGTCGCGGGGTCAAGTATTAGCTGTAAGTGATCAGCTGTCTGCATCACAGGAGTCTCTCGAAACTGTTCCATTGCAACTTTTGCAGCTTTATCACCATATTGGAAAATAGCCCATTTTTCCATAACCGTTATGAACATTTCTCTTGCATCGATTTCTCTAGATGTTGGTTCATGCCCATCATTTTCATAAAGAGATACAGCGTATTGTCCGAGAGTCATTTCTGGATTGTCGATCAAAAAATCGGCAGTGGTAGGCGATACTTCTGCCAATGCCTGTAGTCTTTTGCTCGCGTCACTACCTTCTTCATACTGCATGTTGTACTTATTCCTATATCGACTTTAACCATTGGTTAAGTGTGTTGTAATGTCCTTGTGAAAATATACTTTCTTTTGAATTTAATGGCTTTTCAAATGCAGAAAAAAATGTATTTTCTATTTCATCGAATGGAATGTCTATTAGATCTGAATTTTCTCCATAATAACCGGTGAGTGTTGCTTTTGTATATGCCTCTAGATTTTCCTTTATAGCTTTGCTTGCTTCTTCATATCTTTTAGCGCCTGGTATCACGATGTCTGCAGGTGTCAATGCAGATGATAAATTTGCAAATGTTTCAGCTATGAACTGGTCTACATTTAGTGTTTGCTCTATGGTTAATGCTCGACGATCACCTAGATCATGCATAAAAGTATTTCCTGTTCTTGTCAGTGACATATTCCCAAAATGACGGAATGGTGCTACCAGGCCACTTTTATGCATAGTGCTCATCGCGTTTGCACGTCTGGTCAATACTTGTTTCATTGGCGAAAAATTTTTGTTGGAACTTAGCTCTGTTAATGCTTCATAGTAAGGAGTATCTCTACCTGGAATCAATTCAGGTAGTCCTAAAACGACATATCCGAATTGATCACCGTCAAATGAGCCATTTTCAAATTCACCCCAAGCAATTGCAAGCGGTACTTCGACATTTGTGCCTTCCATTCTTTTTGAGGCTTCTCTGCAAAATATGAATTCATTAACAGCTTCGCACATAGTGCAATATCCAGATGCTTCTTGCGGAAGCTGAAACCCTCGTAGGTAAGAGTCCTTGTCTGCGAAATAGTATTCAGATCTCCAACCCACACCGCCATAACTTTTTGGTGGTACAGCTTCATCAAATACAACACCTTTTACTTGTAAAGAAACTACGGGGTTTATCGCTTTGCCGTCAAGTATATCTATTGGTTTTTCTAAATCGAACCAGACTGATCGTGTCTCGTAGTCGGGTATACGGTTTTTACCAATTATTTCTTTTAATTTTGATTTGTCATTGGAGCTGATTTCGATTTCTTCATTTAAATAAAAGGTCGATTTTCTATCTGTGTCTAAACTCTCGTAAAGTGTGTTTACCTTAGCTTCAGCCGTTGCAGTATCTAAATGCCAGTTCGCATGTACTGCTGGATGGAAGGAGGGGCCTCCAAAGTTGGGCATCATTCGGTCATTTATTCTTTTCATGCCAGATTGCCCTTTTTTTCGTATATAGCTTGTTATCTCCTTAAATATTGCCACAAAGTGTTGGTATTTGCAAACCAGTATTCAAAATAACCTTAAATTAATTAATATAATTCCTGGTATTCCGCAATTTGATCGGGAGTCTTGCATTAAATCTATTTTTTAGCTAAATTACTCTAATTGTTGTCAGTTATGTCCGTTAAACGTGGAATCTACAATATTACTACTATTCTACATCAATCGTACTATTGTGATAGAATTGAAAAATGACAAAACGGATGTTAAATGTATGAGTGGTAAAGTTTCCTGGCTTGAAGATATCGCAGATCGTACCATTTCAAACATTAACCCTCAAGGAAAGACAATTATTTGTGCTTCGGGCATATCGCCCTCTGGTCACATTCATTTAGGCAATATGAGGGAATTAATGACCCCACATTTAGTGGCTGAAACAATAATCGCTAGAGGTCTTAATGCTGAACATGTTCTTTTTTGGGATGATTTTGATTCTCTGAGGAAAGTTCCTGCAGGACAACCAGATTGGCTTCATGAGCATATCGGCAGACCCTTAACTTCAATACCTGACCCTAATGGTCAATATGTATCTTATGCAGATTCGTTTATTGCAGAGTTCGAAAGAGGCATAAAAGATTTACAAATTCCGATCAGGGTAATCAGGCAATCCGAAGAATACCTGAATGGATCCTATTCTGAATTAGTACGACTTGCAATGGCTGAACGAGAAAAAATATCAAGAATTATAGATGAGAGTAAGACTGGTTTTAAACAAAAAGCTGACGCACCTTTACAACCTGAAGGAGAATATTTCCCATTTAAACCTTATTGTGAAATCGATGATTATGCAAGCGATATAACTAGTTACAATGATGACACTTCTGAAATGACCTATTGCTGCCCAAATTGTAACCATAATGGTACTATGTCGCTCTATGATACACCATTAAGAGGCAAACTATCATGGAAAGTAGACTGGCCGATGAGATGGTCTAAGTATGGTATCGATTTCGAACCCGGAGGAATGGATCATGCAACACCAGGTAGTAGCTTTTCTGTAGGCAAACGTCTAGTAGCCGAAATATTTGGAGGTACTCCTCCAGAGTTTGTTGGGTATTCTTTTGTCGGAAGAAAAGGTTATTCTTCTAAAATGTCAAGTTCACGTGGCGATGGGATAACACCAGATACAATTTTAAATTATATAGAGCCGGCAATGCTCCGTTGGATGTATGCCAAAAGAAGTCCGAGTAGCTCATTCGAAATTGATCTGTCAGCTGGCGGAATTCGAGGTGAATATGATAGGTGGGATGCAGCTAATAGAAAAAGCGTAAGTAATTCGGGCGCAGACGATGGTGCTATAGATTTATCTGTTAAAACTTCAGCCGGAGATGTTCCTTACTCGATACCTGCTTTACGGTTTTCTGCACTTGCTTCAACTCTAGATATGGTACATGGTGATGTTGATCGAGCATTATCAATAATTTTGCAATCTCTAAAACCTGATACAGAGATAAAAGATATCGATTCGATAGCTATAAGAATCGATAGGGCGTTGAGATTTATTGAAGAGATTTTGCCGGCAAGTGAGAGAATTGTGGTTCAGGATGAGTTTGACCACGATTATTACGAAGGGATTTCTGAAGTTAATAGAGTCGGTTTAGCATTACTTGTTTCTGGAATTGATGAGCATAGAAATACTGTAGCTGAGCTGGAATTATTTATTTATTCAATACCAAGACTAATAAATGAGATTCCTATGGATGCTCCTAAATCAGATGAACTAAAAGTTGCTCAATCAGCATTCTTTAAAGATGTATACCAGCTTATATTAGGTAAAGATCGAGGACCAAGACTCTCTACGTTGTTAAGTACATTAGATACAAATAAGTTAGAGTCGCTTGTTAGCTGTCCTGTAACTATATCTCCTATTTCTGCTCAGCATTTATAGATAGTTAAATATCTGGTTCCAGTCTATCTTTCATCTTTATCGCTACTTTGTCGTTTAAACTATAGCCATGACAACAACACAACAAAAAGCAATGAACCAAGCTACTGCACACCTCGAAACTGGTTATGAAGCTGTTATAGGCTTAGAGGTCCACGTAGAGCTCGCAACAAACACAAAGCTTTTTTGTTCATGTGCAAATAATTTTGGTTCTGAACCTAACACTAATACTTGTCCTGTTTGTTTGGCCTTGCCTGGCGCGTTGCCGGTATTAAACGAAAAGGTTGTTGAATATGCATTGCGTATTGGTGAAGCTCTTGAATTCAATGTTCCTACACGCTCTATCTTTCATCGTAAAAACTATTTTTATCCCGATATGCCTAAAAACTTTCAGACTTCACAATACGACGAACCAATATGTATGGACGGTAAGTTAGATATTGTTACTTCGCTTGGTGAAAAAACTATTCGTATAGAGCGCGCACACATGGAAGAGGATACTGGTAAGTCATCTCATATTGGCGAATCAGGTCGTATCCATGGTGCTGATTATTCTTTGGTTGATTATAATCGTGCTGGTGTTCCTTTGATGGAAATCGTTTCGCGACCCGACATTTCAAATTCAGAAGAAGCTCGTGCTTATGTTTCTGAATTGCGTGCTGTTTTAAAAACTATTGGTGTTAGTGACGTGAAAATGGAAGAGGGCTCAATGCGAGTTGATGCCAATGTTTCTGTTCGGCCTATTGGTCAAGAAGAATTGGGTACCCGTGCTGAAATAAAAAATATGAATTCATTGCGTTCACTTGGTCGTGCTGTTGATTATGAAATTATGCGCCAAATCGAACGTGTTAAAAGCGGAGAAAAGATTGTTCAAGAAACGCGTCATTGGAATGAGAATGATGGCGAGACTTCATCTATGCGTTCTAAAGAAGAAGCTAATGACTATCGTTATTTCCCAGAACCAGATTTAGTTCCAGTTGTTCCAACAGCTGAAATGAGGAAATCTGTACACGATTCTATGCCTGAACTACCAAATGCGAAACGTGAAAGAATAGTAAACGAATGGTCAATATCGCAAGCTGATGCTCGTACTTTGATATCTAATGTTGAAATGTTTGACCTTGTTGATGGTGCTATAAAAATTGGTGGTGTTTCTATTGCTAAAGATGCAACTAATTTTGTGATCATAGAAATTGCTTCGATTCTTAATGAGAGTGGCGAAGAATTAGATAGTCTAAAAATTACTTCTACGAATCTTTCTGATGTTTGTACAATGATTTCTAATGGCGATATTTCTCGTAATCAGGCAAAGACTTTGATTTCTAAACTTGCTAGTGATGGTGGGGATGCAAAAGTATTGGCAGATGTATTAGGTTTGAAACAAGTAAGCGATACAGGTGCACTTGAATCAATTATAGATAGCGTTTTCGCAGAGTTTTCTGATGATGTTGCAAGTTATGCTGATGCTGATGAAGTAAAGCAAAAGAAATTGCAGGGTTTCTTAATGGGTAAAGCTATGGCTGCTTCTAAAGGTCAGGGTAATCCTCAACTCTTCAATAAAATCATTTCTGAAAAACTTAAATAGTTATAGTGGTTTGAGTTGCTATTTTACTTTTCCATAATTGGGTCAATAGGTTCTATAGCAATTCCAATGCCGCAAGCTAAAAAGGCATATTTTGATTCCACAAAAGGTGTATCTCTAAATACATATATAGGTTTATTTTCTATCGCTGTACTTTGGATACCTCACGGAATTTTTACTCGTCAACCATTACTAACTTATAGCAATGTTATCTCATTATTTTTTTCTTTGATTATCATTTATGCAATTTCACGAGACAATAACAACTACAAAATCATGCTTTATGCTTTTGTAGCAATGTTTGGAAGTCTGTCAATTTATCTTTTAGGTTCATTGACTATAAGAGTTTCTATTTTGATGTTTTTGACATTGTTTTTGAGAATCCCTCAGATGTACAAAGCTCTTTTCGCAAAAAACATAGAAGGTATTTCAATTTTTACATGGATAATTGCAGGTTTTGGAAATTCAATGTGGTTAGGTGCTGGTATCATAAAAAAAGATTTGGGTTTAATCATACCAACATCATTTAATGTTGCGTTTTCCATCATAATCGTACTTGTAGTTCTCTTGCGACAAAAAAGTTTAACGGTGCTGGTAGAATAGAGCTATGAAATATAGTTTTTTTGCAGATTATTCAGAAGGTGCGCATCCTGAAATACTTAAGTGTCTTGTTGATCATAATGATGATCAAGATTTAACCTATGGTAATGATAAATATTGTGCATTAGCTAGTAAACGTATACTAAAGCGTTTCAATATTAAAGATGGAGAAGTTCATTTTATTTCAAGTGGCACACTCGCAAATGTTGTCGGGCTTTCTTCAATGTTAAAACCTTTTGAAGGTATCATCGCGCCTAGCACCGGACATATCAATGTTCATGAGGCCGGAGCAATAGAAGCTGTTGGTCACAAAATAATCTATTTAGATACACCAGATGGAAAACTAACACCAGATCATATAGAAAAAGCAATGCTCACATATGAGGATGAGCATACAGTAATCCCAAGAATTTTATATCTAACCCAATCTACTGAAACTGCAAACTTATATACAAAAGCTGAGTTAAAGTCTGTGATTGATCGCGCAAAATTTCACGGTTTATATGTTTTTGTTGATGGTGCTCGTTTACCTATGGCATTTGCGTCTGCAAAATCAGATATGACACCTGAAGAATTTGGCGCTCTTGGTATTGATATGTTTTATATTGGTGGAACAAAAAATGGCGGTCTCTTCGGTGAAGCAATCGTGATTACTAATCCTCTTTTACAGCCTTATTTTAGAAATCATATGAAACAACGCGGCGCAATTTTAGGTAAAGCCAGAGCGATAGGTGCACAATTTGCACGTTTTTTTGATGAAGATGACTTGTTTATTAAAGTAGCGAAACATGCTTGTGATGGTGCAAAAAAAATGTATGACGGCTTAGTGGAACTTGGTATAGAGTTTGAAAATGAAGCACTCGTAAATCAAATATTTCCAATATTTGAAACTGTACATCTCGATGAGTTAGAAAAGTTATATGGTTTCTATAGGTACGAGAAAATAGGAAATGATAAACAAAAGATCCGCCTTGTCATTTCTTGGGCAACTCCACAAAGTGCGATTGAAGAGTTTTTAAAAGATGTTAAAACTATCTTGGGTTAATCCATAGCGAGAGTTAGACTAACAGGGCAGTGATCCGAACCAAATACGTCTGTGTGTATTTTAGCTTCAACAATTTTATTTTTAAGAGATGAACTACTAAGCCAATAATCTATACGCCAGCCAACGTTCTTGTCTCTAGCGCCTCCTCGTGCAGACCACCAAGAATATATATCTTTTTTATCTGGGTATAAAAAACGAAAAGTATCGACATAACCATTATCAATATAAGTTTGCATTGCGCTACGTTCAGATTCTGTAAAACCAGCTTTCCCAACATTTGGTTTTGGTCTCGCTAAATCTATCTCATTGTGGGCTACATTTAAATCACCACAAAATAAAACTGGTTTCTTTTTTTCTAGTTTCTTAACATATTCTAAAATTGCATTATCCCAATTTTTGCGTAACTCCAAACGTTCTAAAGTATTCTTAACATTTGGTGTATACATGGTTATGAGGTAATAAGCTGCAAACTCACAAGCAATTATTCGACCTTCCTTGTTTGTGTCACCATATTTATCTTCTAAATTATATTTTGAAGCTATCTTTTGTGGAATGTCATTAATAACATTTATTGGTTCAACCTTACTAAATATTGCAGTTCCGCTATATCCTTTTTTGGTAGCACTATTAAAATAAAAATTATATTTTGAAAATGTCTCCAATATTGTTGCTTCATCAGCTATCTGTTCTTCGTTTGCCTTAATTTCTTGTAAACAGAAGATATCTGGATCGTGTCTATCAAAAAACTCTGTAAGTGAACCTTTTTTAGATACTGCACGAATTCCGTTAACATTCCATGAATAAAGTTTTAATGATTTTTGGGATTTTGCCATATATAAATTCTAGCTATAATCTTTTATATTATCGTCAATTGATAGCTTTTTTGCTTTTAATCTAACATTCTGGTATTGTATCGAAATCGATATTTAAAGGAGTAAATTTTGTTACTAATACCAAGTTCGAATACCCCAGCAAATATAACTGATTTTGTATCAGTAGTAGCTGGTGATGATGGATATACAGTAAGAATGACTAATAGTGAAATCATAGACCTGCTTGGAAGAGTTGTTACTAAAACTGAAGATGTAGATAACCTAACTGCGGTAGAAACTAATGGTAGTGGTTTATTCTATTCCCATACCACAGGAAATCATGTTTATTTTACCATTGCAGCTGCAGATAGTTCCATCGGCTTTAGCTCTGGTTACAGTGCGAAACAAGTCCCATTGACATCTACTGGCATGCCAATGGTCATTGGTTAATCAAACCTATAAACATCTAGTATTGTTGGCTCTTCATCAAAATAATCTTGTATCACAACTGCTGAGTTAGATTTTTTGTAACCACATTTTTGAGCGACTTTTGCAGATGCCTTATTCCAAATCGCAATTCGCAATATCGGAGCATAACCAGCTTTACAAACTAGGTTCGTCATTTCTCCTAAAGCAAATGAGGCTATACCTTGTCTGGCGAATTCAGGAAATGTAACATAAGAGATATTAACTTCTCCTGGTCTTCCAAGCATGAATTTTTTTTCGCTTTTTTCGTCAACAAGTTCGGCACAAATAATGCCAACTAAGTGATTATTGTCATTAAATATTGTATTTCTGAAATTATACAATTCATCATCAGTGTTTAATATCCAATTCGTGAAGAGCTTTCTATGCTTTGGCCAAGACGCTGGTAATATCGAAACATCTTTTGAAAGTATATCCCAACATATAGATATATCTTCTTTGTTTACTGAATGTAAAGAAAATTTACTTAAAGCACCATTGTTCATGGGTACATTCCGGAAACTAACAAGCCCGTATCTTCTTCAATATTTAACATCAGATTTGCACATTGAACTGCTTGACCACTCGAGCCTTTATATAGGTTATCTATAGCACTCATCATTATTATTTGCTCTGTTCGCTCATCTAGGTGGGCATATACATGGACCATATTTGTGCCTAAAACTGATTTAATTTGTGGAGGAGCATCTAAAACATGAACAAATTTTTCATTATCATATTTTTCAGCAAGCATCTCATTTATATCATTTTGCTTAACTTTTTTGTTGATAGACCCGTAAGATGTAGTTAATATTCCTCTGCTCGTAGGAATTAAATGCGGTGTGAATAAAACTTGTGAGTCAATATGTGTTTCTATTTCAGGAGTATGACGGTGATTGCTGAGTTTATACGCAAAGGTATTATCACTAATATTGCAAAAAATATTTGTTTCTGTAGGTTCTTTTCCTGCACCGGATAAACCTGAAAATGCATTGATAATTATTCTATCTTTAGAAATAAAATCTGTGTCAATAAACGGTTTGATGGCTAGTATAGATGCTGTCGGATAACAACCAGCTGCAGCAACTTTTTTTGCATCTTTTATATCATCTCTATATAATTCTGGCAATCCATAAACAAAATCTTTTAACATTTCTGGGTACAAATGGGTTGCACCATAATATTGGTCATAGACGTCTTTATCTTTATGGCGAAAATCGCTACTCAAATCAACAATATATTTAACATCTTTGCATTGATTAATTATATCTTGTGACTTTCCATGTGGCATACAAAAAAATAGGAGATCATTTTTATTAACTTGTTCTAGGTCAAAAGTCTCAAATTTAGACTCTTTATAAGCGCTTGCTAATGCCGGATATGTTTTAGCAATAGATTGTCCGGCATAGGAATTTGCACTTATATAGTTCACATCAAAATTTGGGTGTGTTGAAAGTATGCGAAGAAGTTCAACGCCTGTATATCCAGAACCACCAATAATACCAACATTTACTTTTTCCATATATAAAGTCTAACTTGATATAAAGATATTCGGTATAAACTGCGTCAAAATTGTATAATTAATTAGATTTTTTTATAAGGAGCTGTAATGACTGTAACTGGTGTAGCTGGGTTTAAAGCGATTGGTATCCATGGTGGTATTAAACCGGAAGGCAAACTCGATCTAACATATATTGGGTCACTTGACAATAAACCTGTTATGGCTGCTGGAGTTTTTACTTCCAACAAACTTTGTGCAGCGCCGGTTACACTTACTCGTGAACATCTTGCTAAGAGTGGTGGGAATTTAGTAGGCGTGATTATAAATAGTGGAAATGCCAATGCTGCAACTGGCGAAACTGGATATATAAATGCATCAAAAATGGCTAAAGCTGTCAGCTCGACTTTAAATATTGATGTATCGCAAGTTGGCGTCTGTTCAACAGGATTAATTGGCTATCAATTACCAATAGAAAATATTGTCAATTCAATTCCACAAGCGATAAAAGAATCAAGTGTTGATGGTGGTGAACTTGCTAGTAAAGCAATCATGACTACTGATACGCTAGAAAAAACTTTCCTGAAAAAATATACGGATAAAAATGGTACTGAATTCACTCTTGGTGCTATAGCAAAAGGCGCAGCGATGCTTCAACCAAATATGGCAACTATGCTTGGATTCATTACAACTGATGCAAGTGTAAAATTAAGCGATTTACAATCAAGTCTTTCTAGTGCAGTAGGAAGAAGTTTTAATAAACTTACAGTCGACGGAGCACAGTCGACAAATGATACTGTACTTGTTTTTTCAAGTGCTAAAACAGACGAGATAAACATAGATGATTTTGCGGATGCAATGCTTGAGGTATGCCAATCTTTAGCTAAACAAATGTGTGATGATGCAGAAGGCTCTACACATACTGTATGCATAAATATTATAGGTTCAAAAAATGATGATGAGGCAAACCATGGTGCACGTAGAGTTGCTAATTGTCAATTAGTAAAATGCTCTTGGTTTGGTAACGATCCATATTGGGGGAGAGTTGCTTCTGAATTAGGTGCCAGTTCAATCGATTATGATTTTACGAAATTGTCGATTTCTTATGGTGATCATATAGTGTTAAAAAATGGTGAGTCTATTATTGATAATTATAGCGACGAACAGCGTGAGAAAATTCGTGAATATATGAAAAATCGAGAAATCGTATTAAATGTAGATTTAGGCGTTGGGTATGGCACCGGATGGATATGGACTAACGATTTAACCTTTGGATATATCGAAGAAAATATGGGTACTTCCTAGAAATCGGATAGTGCAGGTTCAGGATTGTTCAGTTCAAGAAGAGGATGTCTTTGTATTTTTTCAATAACATCTGTCATACTTGTATCATGAGTTCTATCTTGTTCTACAAAGCCATGATGGATTAGGCCATTTGAAGCTGCAGGTTCACAGATATTTGCTGGCCAAAGTACTCCTGTTGTTTCCTCAGCTACACTATAAAATCTTTTAGTTAATCTTAGGACTTCTAATGAAAAAATAATTTCTCTGTCGTGAGGTACTGAAGCCCTCGCGTTAGGGGAAATAAATGGTCGGACATATGGCATGCGACCAACTTCAGTGACTAATCCATCTCCACCAACTAAGAAATCTCGTGGATCTCCAACATTAACTAAAACATCAATTTTACATCCCGCAGGTATATAAACGCTATAAACTGGGTCTACATGGATTTCATCACCGAAGGCTAACGGAACATCTGTTATTACTTGAATACCTGGGAATACCGCTGCTACATCTATTTCGATTTCTCCGCCATTCGCAGCGTCACCTCTAAATAATGCCATTGTACGGTTTATTGTCGACCCTGAAAATAGATCGTCTTCTACCAAAATTATTTTTTTACCTCTAGACGCAGTGCGAATTGCATCGATCTGCTCAAATATAGGAACGCTACCCGGACGATTTGTTAATTTAGTTGAGACTGACCCAGTACTATTAAACAATCTTGAAACAGCAAAAGGGATAGTGTCGGGGAAGTTACAAAGTGGATCCATAGTCACCACAACACATTCATCATCACATGTACTGATGAAATCAGCAATTTTCTGATTTCTGATTTTATTGACAACGCTTGCTTCAACTACTTCAATTATTGTATTACGAACATCAGAATTATCCTTATAAACTTTAATGAGCCCCTCCATAAATTCTTGATACGCAAGATGAAGTTGGGATCGCATTTCATCACTAAAATTATGACCTAGCGCAATGGCACGCTTTTCGAAGTCCTCTACGACCTCGACGGTGTCATCTCTAAGTAGGAACGTAAATGTATTGGGCTTCGTACTTATTACGGATTGGCTGATATCTATAGTCTGCATGAATTGTCTCTTTATGGTGTCTAAAATTTTGGCAAATATTATATGCTATTTAGACGTATTTTTCCTAATCGGTTTAGTGATGCTGATTTTGCTCTATTGGTTAATATAAGTTATTATATTTGCGTGGAAAATCAGATTTTTAATGAGAAATTAATAGTAAGTACAGATCCTGGTATCGATGATATTATCGCTCTCGCACTTCTATCTAAATTGTCCCCAGTAGCAAATCATGCTTTATTGCCTTGTTTTGGTAATGGCCCAGTAGAGCTCATAGCAAAAAATGCTGCTGAATTTATAAAATATTGTGCTCCAAATTGGCTTATGGCGCCAAATTCGGAATTACCGGAAAATGGACATATTGAGCGACCTTTTCCTGATTATTTCCACGGACCAGATGGTGTGTGGAATATTCATATAGATAGTAATTCCTATTCTGCTAGCGAAGTACAATATTGTGAAAATTCGAATAATAATAATTTGGCTTCATATAATAGCGGAATTTCTCTTGGAACATTGAGCGCATTTTCTCATAAACACCCAATATTTAAAGATCGTATTAACCTATCAACTATTTCTATCATGGGTGGCGTATTTAATGAACCCGGCAATGAAACAGATTATTCTGAAACTAACATTGCTTTTGATCCTGTAGGCGCAGATTCATATTTTGAACAACCTATAAATACTACTATTCTAGTGCCATTAGATGTAACACGAAAAGTATCTTGGGGATACGAAAAAGTAGAAGCAATTAAAGTTCATGATGCAACAACCTGGTGGCTCAAAAATGCTATGCATGCCTGGTTTGAAAAATATAACCATCAACGAGAAGATACTTTATGTTTACACGACCCATTAGCAATATGGTTATTATTTAATCAATCAGATGCAAAATGGGAAGAATCTGGTGTGAGAGTCGTTTTAGATGGTCAAGAGCGAGGACGAACTGTTTTTGACAGTTCACGACCAGATTGTAATATAGCAATGGAATTGAAAGATGCAAAACGGATTGAGGACAAGATATGGCACACTATATTTTCATAGATTTAAATGGAACTTTAATTGGTGACTCTCAAAAAAATTTAAACTTTAACCAACAACATTTAAGTGATTTTAGAAAATTAGTTGATGAACTTAAATCTAAAAAAGTTATAATAGGATTATGTTCAGACAGCCCGTTAGAGCAGCTAAAAGTATTGTCTAAACGATTAGGTCTTGATCCAACTACACCAATTTTGGCTGAAAACGGAAATCTATATTTCAATGGTAGCGAAATAATCTCACTTAAAGAATTTCCATCAAGTTTATTAGAAGTTGCTGTAACTACTGCACAGAAATTTGCTGATAGGAAAAAAATCACACGAGCGAATGATATTGTCGCTCCTGAGTTTGGTGGAGAAGAAATTGACACTAATACTCAATGGGCAATTGGCGCTAATAGAACAAACAGCTTCTCGCTCTTTGGTTCTCGCGATCTAATTCGAATGGTTTCTGAAGAATTAACAATTATTTTTTCAAACTCAGGTGTTGAATTTGGGATAGATTGTTCACCAGAACATAATTATCTGGGATTACATCCAATTGCAGATTTTCGAACTGGCAAACGTTTAGCACTTCAATGGGTTTTGGAAAATGATCCTTTAAAACCTGAAGGTATTTGGATGATAGGCGACTCAATGTCAGATTGGATGGGCACAGATAATCCATCTTTGCATTCCTGTTTTGTAGGAGATCCTAAAATTCTTAATGGAGAACCCAATGGCGTAGCAAAAATTACAGATGAAGTAAATGTTGGTTCTTTTAAAGTTTCAGATTTGCCAGCATTGGAAGGTGTTAACGATATTCTTGCTGGTATTAGTGGAGTTGTTTCTCTACAAGCACCTGTAGCCTCACTTTAGTGCGTTAAGTTATAAAAAATAATACTATTTTCTATTTACTTTATTAGCTAGCAACAGATTTCTTTAAAATTTCGACTGTTTTAAAAATATGTTCTTCCTTAAATGTTAATGGAGGAGCTATACGGATAGTTTTCTCGCTTGTTGCATTTATGATCAATCCGTTCTTCAACGCATTTTTAACATATTGGTGGGCGTCGACACCAACAACATCTATATTGATATCTGCACCAATCAATAGGCCTAGGCCTCGAACTTCGGAGAATAAACCAGACTCAATCAGGCTATCTATAAATATTTTACCTATTTTATCTGTATGCGATGCAAAGCTTTCACGCTCTAAAATATCAAATACACAATTTACAACAGATAATGCCAGTGGCTGACCACCAAATGTAGAGCCATGATCTCCAACTTCCATCAGTTTTGCAACGCTATTTTCGCTCCAACATGCGCCAACTGGAAAACCATTACCGAGTGCTTTCGCCATAGTGACAATATCTGGTTTTAGATTATAATTTTGAAAGCCAAACCATTTGCCAGTTCTGCACATCCCGGTTTGTATCTCATCAACAATCAATAACAAATCATTTTCTTTACATATCTTTTGAACATCATCAAAAAAAGCTTGATCGCTAACTCTAACTCCAGCTTCACCTTGTATAACTTCAATCATAACTGCAATACATTCGTCATCGATTTGGTCTTTTAATGATTCTGCATTTCCAAATTCAAAATATTTAAAATAGTCCGGCAATGGAGCAAAATTCTTGTGCTTCGCGCTTTGACCAGTCGCTGCTAATGTTGCCAAAGTACGACCATGAAAAGAATTTACTGCTGTTAAGAATTTATATTTTTTTCCTTTACCAAAACGCTTTGCAATTTTAATTGCACACTCGTTTGCTTCAGCTCCAGAATTACTAAAAAATACTTTTCCATCAGTATCTTCAAATGTCAAAGTAATTTTTTCATTGATTTTACTAGCAACACTTTGTGTGTATTCGTTTTCGAAATAATTCGAGACATGAATAAGTTTTTTGGATTGTTCAGCAATAACATTTGCAATTTCCACATTCGCGTGTCCGAGACTAACTACAGCAATTCCAGCAAGACAATCTAAATATTCATTTCCTTTATCGTCATATAAAAATACATCATTACCATTTAATAATTTAGTGTTAAAAGGTGGATATGTTGCAAGTAGATTTGAGTCATTCATAAATGTATTCGTTCTTTAAGGCGTTATCATTGTGCCAACACCAGTTTCGGTAAATAGTTCTAAAAGTACCGAGTGATTTTGTCGGCCATCAATTATGTGTGAACGTTCAGCTCCGCCAGCTACAGCATCTATGCATGCTTTAATCTTGGGGATCATACCCGCAGATATTGTATCCGATTTAGTTAATTTAGTGGCTTCTTCAACTGTCATATTGTTGATAACTGAATCCGGATCAGTAATATCTTTCATTATGCCTGGAATATTAGACATGATAATTAATTTCTTTGCTTTTAATCCTATTGCGATTGCCGCTGCTGCCTCATCGGCATTTATATTTAGTGATTCACCATCTTCTGTAACGCCAATAGTCGATATTACTGGTATCAGCTGTTCGCTAAATAGACGTTCGAGAATTGAAGTACGAACTTCAGTTACCGTACCAACAAACCCAAGTTTTGGATTTTTCTTTTTTGCAATCATCAATCGGCCATCTTCGCCAGTTGTACCAACACCATACCCACCATGACGGTTAATCGCTGCAACTATATCGCGACCTACCTTACCTACAAGGACCATACGCGCAATTGTTAAAGTTTCATAGTCTGTGACTCTTAAACCTTCAATAAATTCTGGTTCTTTGCCGTAAACTTTCATCGCGTCGTCAACTTGAGGTCCACCACCATGGACTACAACTACCTTAATACCTAAAGAGCGCAGTAAAACAATATCATCAGCAAATGAATCTAATTCGAGTCCAACTCGTAGCTGGCTACCACCATATTTTATGACTATTACTGTATCGTTAAATTCTTTAATATATGGGAGTGCTTGCATTAATGCTTCAAGACGTAGTTCCTGTGCTTCTAATTCTTTTTGCATTCGTATCTTTCGTATTATAAATAGGTTGAACGTTTAATATTTTACAACAATACATCATATTTGTTCAATATGTCATTGTAGATACTAAAAATGCAATAGTTGTTGATGGTATTGAGCAGTAAACTATTTTTTGTTTGTACTGTTCTTATATGATTTAGCTATTCCTATACCTAACGCACTTTTGAGCAGGTCGCCTATGAGGAATGGCCAGCACCCTAATGCGAATGCACTATTAGGTCCACCAAAAAACGGAGTTCCATATAGTGGATGTAGACTGTGTTGTAACCAGAAAACACCACATACGTAAGTGACTATCGTAAATATTAGAGTGCTTATTGTCATTGCAAGTATTGTTGTTTTATTTCTAATAACTAATTTACATATTATTGCAGCTAGTAGAAATCCGTAAACATATCCGATGCTTGCGCCGCTAATAAATCCTACTTCTGATACTGGTTTTGTTAACCATGAAATTCCGTATAGTCCTGTTGTCTGTGATGCTAGAACTGGTAGTCCAAGCATTGCAAATATAATATAAAATGATGTACTAAGAATTGCTCTATATCTTTTCATGGCGAGTATACATCCAATAGCACCGAGTGTTTGTCCGGTAATTGGTACTGGTGTGAACCAAAGAGGAATCGATATTCGTGCAGTAAGGCTAATTATTGTTGCTCCGAAAATACCAACGATTACATCCATAGCAATTACATTCTCTTTGATTTTAGAAATTATATTTACTAGCTGGCTTTCCTTGTTGATAACTGTTGTATCATTCATTAATTAGGCTCCTAACCTGGTTGGTTGTAAATTTATTTTCTATTATAAATGTTAGATGTCGTTTATAGCGAATGAACAATCTTTATAAATGTATTCCATATTTGAAAGTTGCAATATTGTATCAACATGATTTCTTAGAAGATTCTCTTTTTTTGAAAGTTTGACTAATACTATTGCTTCAATTATTTCTCCGTGGTTATGTTTACGGTGGGAGATTTTTGCGCTGTAAGCATTTCTTTTTGATGACGTTACCGGGACGCTATTAAATAAAGTTAGCTCTCCAATGGTGCAACAGACACCATTATTGAGTGCATCTATTAAAAAATCGAATGGAGACGAATTATGCTTTTTCTGATCCCAAACTTCATTAGCAGTCATATAACCACTATACGTATTCTCGTTTTAAATATTCCGGTTTTGGTGCTTACATTTGCAAGATAGAAGTACCCAGGAGCTAGTTAGGTGGTCTGGCATCCAATATAGCAAGGCTCTTCTCTACAGGTTTATATTTATACTGTCAATGCGCTAGCATTTAAGCATGCCTTTTGATCCCAAACACCCAACAAAAATAAACTCATATGATGTAACAGATGGTCCGAATAGGGCGCCGGCGCGCGCGATGCTCCGAGCTGTTGGTATGGGCGATAATGATTGGACAAAAGCTCAGGTTGCTGTTGCCTCGTCTTGGAATGAGGTTACACCTTGTAATATGCCTCTTGATCGTTTGGCTAAGCAGGCAAAACTTGGTGTTAAAGACGCTGGTGGTTTTCCTCTTGAATTTTGCACTATTGCCGTTAGTGATGGTATCTCGATGGGTACTGAAGGTATGCGTGGTTCTTTGGTTTCGCGTGAAATCATTGCCGACAGTGTTGAGTGTGTTATTCATTCTGAGCGTCTTGATGCTCTAGTTGCTTTGGCGGGTTGTGATAAATCTTTGCCGGGTATGATGATGGCGGCTGCTCGTACTAATGTGCCGAGCGTATTTGTTTATGCGGGTTCGATTTTACCTGGTATGCATAATGGTAGAGCTATAGATATTGTTGATGTCTTTGAGGCTGTTGGCGCTAATGCTACTGGTGCTTTAAGTGACGAAGAGTTAAGTCTTATTGAACATAAAGCATGCCCGAGTGAAGGTGCTTGTGCTGGTATGTTTACTGCTAATACTATGGCGTCTCTTGGAGAGGCTTTGGGTTTGAGTTTGCCTGGTTCTGCAACTCCTCCTGCTCCTGATAATCGTCGTGATGTTTTTGCTTTCCAATCTGGTCAAGCTGTAATGAATTTGCTTGAACTTGGTATTCGTCCGAGAGATATTTTGACTAGAAAAGCTTTCGAGAATGCTATTAGCATGCTTATGGCTTTGGGTGGTTCAACAAATGCTGTTCTACATATTCTTGCTATTGCTAATGAGGCTCATGTTGATATAAGCATGGCTGATTTTAATAAGATTGCGGCGAGGGTTCCACATATTGCTGATACGAAACCTCATGGTAAATATCATATGATCGATGTAGATAAAATTGGTGGTATTGAAGTTGTTATGAAAGAACTTTTAGATGCTGATCTTTTACATGGTGATGCTTTAACTGTTACTGGTAAAACTGTTGCTGAAAATATTGAGGCTGCACAACCGCGCGAGGCTGATGGGGAAGTTATCCATGCTTTGAATGACCCTATAAATGTTGCTGGTGGAATTTCTATTCTTACTGGTTCGTTGGCGCCTAAAGGAAGCGTTGTTAAGGTTGCAGGTTTGAATAAAGACCAAATGCATTTTGAGGGTGTTGCCCGAGTTTTCGATGGTGAAGATTTGGCGATGGAAAAGATTTTGGCTGGCGGTATTAATCCTGGTGATATTCTTGTGATTCGTTATGAAGGTCCCAAAGGTGGCCCAGGTATGCGTGAAATGTTAGCTGTAACTGGTGCGATGAAAGGTGCAGGTCGTGGTGGCGATTGTGCTCTTATTACTGATGGACGTTTTAGTGGTGGTACTCATGGTTTCTGTGTTGGCCATGTTGCTCCCGAAGCGCTGGATGGTGGGCCAATTGCTTTTGTTGAAGAAGGCGACAAGATTATTATCGATGCTCTAGAACACACAATAGATTTGATTGTTGATGAGTCTGTGTTGGTTGAACGACGCAAAAATTGGAAACTTCCAGAACCACGTTACACTTCAGGATTCTTAGCCAAGTACGCGAAGTTGGCTAAGGGTGCCGAGACTGGTGCGATTACTAATTTCTAATTGTAAGATTAATTATTGATCTCATCATGATCTAATCCCTTTCCACTAAATGTTATCTTTGATATAGGTTAAGAAAAATTTATATAACGTATGTGATTACAATGTTGAATGAACAATTAAATATGAAAATATAAAGTGGTATTTGTATGTCAAACAAAGATGAAATTAATAATACTGATAGAAAAATTTTTTAAACGCTTAACACTTTGGCGAATGCCTTTAGTATGGTGGCTATTGATTCTTGTTGGTATCCCTATCATGAAGTATGTCGGAGCGCTTCTTGGTAGCACTCTACAGAGTAGCTGGTCATTTATTCCGTATTTTATAGTTCTATATAGATGCTAAATTAATCGAAATGCAACTCTTCTATATCCTTTTCTATGGAATCTGGTTTGGTGGTGGGTGAGTAGCGTTTTAATACTTTGCCTTCTGGTGATATCAGAAACTTTGTGAAATTCCATTTGATACGAGAACCAAATAGCGAACTGGTATTGCTTTTTAGATATTTAAATATTGGGTGAGTATCAGAACCGTTAACATCGATCTTTTCGCTCAATTGAAATGTGACACCAAAATTTATTTGGCATGTCTCAACCATGTTTTCGTTGCTTTCAGGTTCTTGGCCAGCGAATTGGCTACATGGGAATCCAAGAACAACAAGTCCATCATCTTTATGTTTTTGATATAACTCTTCGAGTTCACTAAATTGTCCACGCAAACCACATTTTGTAGCAGTGTTAACTACTAGTACCGGTTTGCCTTCGAAATCTTTCATAGATATTTCTTCGCCGGCAGGAGTATTAAAAGATAAGTCGTATATTGATGTCATTTTTCGAGTCTAGCTATAAATTGTCCATTTATACTCTCTCTATAGGGGCCTGATTGCAATGCAACCTAAACTATTTTTTTAAACTCGAAAATTCTTCCACCTATTATGTCTGTAATTGTTCCCGGCGAATATAAATGAAAATAATCTATATAAATATAAATAAATATAATTACTGTCCATAGACCAGCGAGATGTACCCGAACATTTACTTTTTGTCCATTTTGTATAGGTTTCATGCTAGTTCTCACTTAGTGGAAATATATTATCGCTCAATATAGGCTGGCCCTGTGACGATACAATCGCATGGTAAAAAAGCTACTTCCTTCGCTATTTCGTGTACTTGCTTTCGTGTTTATTTTCCTGATTTCATTTACAACTATTTATACGGCCGCACTTTTTACACCAGGAATTGAAGGTGGGGATAGTGGTCAAACTTGTCCGAGCGCGTTTTCTAATCCGAAACCTATAGTTAGTAAAACGGCAGATGCTGATTTGAAATATATGGATGATCGTTCTGAATCTAATTTGAAAGTGGTAGATAAGTATGATTTAAAAAGTGTAAGCGACCCTGCAGTAAAAACAGTATTGCTAAAGAAAATATTGCTCGAATTTGCTAAGCAAGAATTGGACCGTCGCCAAGACAAAACGATTATTAGAACAGGAGAAGAATCGTTATTGCAGATCTGTGCATATGATAGAAGTTCGTATGATGCTAAAACACAAAAAGATAATTTCAAAAAGCAATTTAAGGGCACTTTAAGTAAAGAAGATATTGCTCTAAATCTTTCAAATTATGATGACCAGCGTATGGCTTTCTTTCGTTTTTTAACATTAGGAAATATTTTAATTTTATGGGTAATAGTTTTCGCTTATGGAGTAGGTTTATTTTTCTTTCGAAAGAGACTTGGAGCAATTAAGAGAGTCAAGAAAATATTAAGAATAATCTTATCGATGGTATTTGTTTTAGCGCTTGCTTCTCTGGTCGTGACGCCGTTGTTGAGTATTGATTCTTACTCAGATTCTGGTGGAAAAAAATGTCAGATTCTCGACGGATTTGATTCGCCTAAACAACTAGGGGCTTTCGATGTGCCTGGTTCTTTTGCTGAGGCTTCGATGTTTACGGAAATAACAAAATCGACAGATCAATCCATCGAAGATTTAGAGAAAATCAAAAAAATTAGACTAACTGATGTTCAAATAGCTCAATTCACTAAAGACAATGAGACAATTAGAGACGAAGCAATAAAAATTGAAGCAAAACTTCAAAAAACGCCGTCTTATAAGAACCAGGTGGCCAATTCTTTATTAGCAGATAGTCAATGTGTTCGTGAAGCACGATTGCGTTATCTTATTTCTGGCTTTGCGGTTTTGGGATTGGTTTTCTTTGGCGTATTTTTCAAAGGTATGAAGCCACGAAAGTCTGAGCCACAAAACTTAGAGATTTCAGAAGTAATTGAACAATAAGAGACTCCTATCTACTGTTGTTTGTATGGCCAATAGCCAGCACTTGAGTCTCAAAAATCGATTTTAAATGTTGGTTGATATTTGCTATTAACACATCAAATAGTTCAGCAATCTGAACCTGACTAGTCCATATAGTTTCGGTATTGACATCTTCTCGAAGTTCAATAGCAAATATCAACAAAAATTTAAAATTTTATGATAGTGATTTGTACATAAACTAAAAAACCGACTTACATTTGTACCTGTTTTGTGGTTGCATTTGCTGTTGGAGTTATTGGTGCTGGGTTTCTAAAAAGTATTTCTATGGCCTCAATGCTATGGATTTGTGATTCAAGAGTATCTACTGCTGTCTGAGGCAAAGGTCCTTCTTCAACAATAACTGACGAGAATACAACATTATTTTGGGACGACTTAAGTGTATTGCGCGTTGTTGCTGAAGATGAAAATGAAGATGAATATTTAACAGACCAACTATATAGCGACGCAACTTCCAACCTTCCAAACGGAGTCACTTCTGGAAGCACAGCTGACGCCAATAATGACGGAAAAGCTGACGGATTCCACACCTGGGGTAACTTTGAGCGCGACAGTATGGGCGATCACAACCTTATCGATTCCTATACTTTTGGTGGGTTTGATTCAGCAACAACTTCTTTATCAGTAGCAATTGTTGATGGAACTGATAATGACGGAATCTCTAGCGGCATTGAAGCAGGAGCACCTAATGGTGGCGACGGAAATGGTGATGGTACTGCCGATCATCTCCAAGATAATGTGACTTCACTCCCAAATACTATTACCGGCGGTGAAGCATACAATACTGTCCAAGTAACTGGGTGTCAAGCGCTAAGCGATGTTAGTATTTCACCAGAAAGCGCACTCGCAAAACAAGACAATGTTCTTGATTACCCAGTTGGGCTACTTAATTTCGAAGTGGATTGTGCCAACCCAGGTGATACTGCCGACGTAACAATTTTTTATGACAAGCTATATGACACAACTAAATGGCAAGCCCGTAAGTTTATTAACAATGCGTATGGCACAATTCCCAACGCTGTATTTGGGAGTGCGAACGTCGGTGGAACTCAAGTTACAACACTTAGTTATTCATTGACAGACGGAGGACCTTTAGATGACGACGGCATTGCGAATGGAACCATTGTCGACCCTGTAGGTCCTGGTGTATCACCGACTGAAGTTATAGCCCCACCAACCGCTACCGGAGCAACTGGAGATCTACCTGCGACAGGAAGTAACACAAGTACTAATCTCTTTAATGTTTTGCTACTCATTGGAACTGGTTTAATTTTAAAGCTTGGAATGAAACGACGCTCTCGTAAATTCATTTAAGAACAGATGACGGCTAAAACACCGTATTTAACAAATGGGGGTCAAATAATGTATAACCTTTTTGGCGTGACGGTAATTGCAAAAAAATAACCCATCGACCCAACCTAAACTATTTTTAACTGTTGGTTTACCAGGATCGGGTAAAACCACGAAAGCAAAAATGCTCGAAGAGGAATTTAATGCAATACGATTTACTCCTGATGAGTGGATAGTAAATATTTATGGAAATGAACTAAACGTAGATTAGTGTGCCAGTCTTCGCAAACCTGTAGAAGATGCACTCTGGATTCTGGCAACCACCGCGCTAAAAATTGGTAGAAATGTGATCGTAGACTATGGATTGTGGATGATTGAAGAACGAAAAAAATTTCGTGAGATCGGACAAAACTCTGGGGCACAAGTCTATTTTGTTTATTGCCATGAACCTTTTGATATCCTCTGGCAACGTATAAGTTCAAGACCTGAATCGCTAAGCGGTACGCTGGAATTATCAAAAGAACTTCTACAATCTTGGTATGACTCATTCCAGCCTTTAATTGAAGAAGAAAATCAATACCTCTACCTGCCGTAATAATGAAGAAACCATTTTTCAAATTTTAAGCTAAAGTAGGTAAACTTTGAGATGGAGTATTGGTAACTGGTATTTCGTTGTTAATTGCTAATATAGCTATAGCATCTGAACTACCAGCATGCTGGCGTAATGCCTCAACTGCAGTTTTTGGTAATGGAACGCCATTATTAACTAATTGAAAAAGCGGTTTTTCAGATTCTCCTGTATATAATCCATTCGCTAATTGCGTTATTTGCTCATCAGATAGTGTAAATCCACCTGCAGTAATTGCTTTCAATGCAACGGCACCACTTATACTCAATACGTCATTAAATACTTTCTCGACTTGTGCTGGCGTAGGAACATAAGGTGAGTCGCTACATGCATATGCAACACTTCTTTTAGCCGGCCCTGTTCCTAAATTCAGCCATAAATCTATCTGCTCTTGTGTCGGAACGAAACCTATGCCATGTTCAAATGAAGTTATGACCAGATCATCAATAATTAGTCCATGCTTAGGTGAAGCTACTAAGTGTTCTAATATCCGGTCAAACTGAGATGCGCTCAATTTTTTTCCTTCTGATGATATTTTTGTTATTAATTCTTCTCTTGCATCTGAATTATTCAAGTTTAGAGCAGAGTCTATTAGATCATCAGGAATTTCATAAAACTGAATATCGCTTCCTGAGACAGCAGAGCAATGCATTGTTATCACGTTGCTTATTTTTGATCTAAATATATTATGTTGATTTATATTCAAACGGGCTTGTAGAATCTCGAATTGTTCCTGAGTTAAGGGATTGTTAACACCAATGCTGAGCTCCAATGCTATGTAGCTTGATGGTGCTCCAGTCTCTATCAATATTGTTCGCTCATCTGGAAGGAGATTAATGCCAGCTCTTATACCTTCAGCGACAAATCGATGACAAACATCTGCTCTACTATTAGGGCTTACTTTTTCAACAGATCCGCCGCCACAATTACGCTTTACTTCTTTGCCATCTTGTCCACGTGACAACATTCGAACTGTTTGTTCAAGTGTTGGTTTATAGCCATTATTAGTAGCGGCATAAGCCAAAATTGCCTCTGTTGTTAAATTATTGGAACCTATATATTTATCTACTACAATTTGAGTGAGTTCATATCCATGATCTAGTGCGAGAAAAGCGATGCGACTACCGCGCACTGAACTGGTCGTCAAACTAAATTGTGCATCTGTAAGTTCATAGCCATTTTCAACTATTTCATCTCTAATATTGCCCCATAAGAGATCACCAGGGTCGTTTTTTAAGTATTTTTTTATTAACGCAGTGATTCGTGCTTCTTTGATGTTTTGTGCTCTTCTCTGTAGATCTGGTACATTTTTGGTCATATAGCATATTTGCACATATCTGAGGAGTGTGCAAGATTTTCTAACTATTGGTTTACGAATCAGTCTTATTCGGTAACCTAACAATACCCTGCGTAGATCCTTTTTATATTTTATAATGAATTTATAAAGGATTTAGTCAAAATTGTCGATGTAAACGTGTATCAATAAATAGAAGGTTTCACCATGTCAAAAATACAGTTCAAAATGCTAGCAGTAGTTTCAATAATGTTAATAAGTTTTACTAGCTTTGGTGCACAATCTGCTTCAGCGGCAGATGCACCCACCGATTTGAGTGTGAATATATTTACAGTAGCAGACCAACAATTATATGCAATGTCTATTTGTAATGCAGGTTCGACGACAGTGAAATCAATAACAACAACTTTAAATTTTACAAACTTTGAAACATTGCGAGGCGTGTCTTTACCAACTGGTTTTGGTGGAGTAGATGCCACGGATTCCGGATCATTTGATCTCGACTCTAAAGTTTGGACTGGAACATTAGATGGGGGTCAATGTATAGCTCTTGGTTTATCAGGTAATATAACAGCACCAATAGGTGATACCGTTAGCCTAACAGCGAGCATCGTTTCTAGTGTTTTAAGTGACGACTCAGTAAATATCGATCCAGATAATTCAAATGATACAAATACTTTTACTTCCAACCCAGAACCTCTACGACCGGTATTAGAAATAACACCGCGTCTTTTAACACAAGGTGTAATAAGCACTGGAGATGAAGTTCAATATGAAATTACGTATTCCAACATTGGTGCTGGCGATTATGTAAATTCAGCGTCAAATCAACTTCCGTTGGGATTATATTTCATTATGCCTACAGGTTCGTCATTGACTAGCGTTACAGATGATGATTTAGGCGATGATATTAGTATTCCAGCCGGAGGTTGTGGTGAACTGGGTTCAACATCTTTAGTAGGTCCTGGTCTAGACAATTTTTATCCAGGGGTAGTAGCTGGTTGTTCTTTTGACGATTCGAGCGTTTTACTTTCAGGTCAAAGCATAACTTTTACAGTGACTTTTAATGCAGGTGCTAGTTATTCTTCTGGTGCAACAGGTGTATGGGCTATTGCTATAGGTAATGATCCAACAAGTTTATTTTTTCAAGTCGATGCAGCAACTGGAGTGGACGTTTTTGCTACACCGAGACCTTCAGTGAAGCACCTTATATTCGATGCTGATGCATTAAATGTAATTATAAATCGTTGTCCTGGTCAAGGCGAAACGACGCTTGATGGCACAGGTTGTTTTCGAGTTACTTTCTCTAAACTAATTTTTGCGCCATCGTTTACTCAAGATGATATGGTTCTAATAGGTAACGGAAACATTACAGGATTTACACAAGTCGATGATTATTCTTGGGATGTTACAGTAGCCGGAATTGTTAAAGGTAGTACTTTAAAACTGTCAATGGATGCTGCAAAAGTTAACGATTATTCAGCTATTCAAAATCAGGTACAAGTTTTAGGCGAGAACACAATCAGGTTTGTCGATGAACAAGCTAATAATAATGGTGGTGTCAATCAGACAGGTCAACCGGGTCAAACTGCCGGTGATGGTTCTGCTGTTAATTCGGCTCAAGGTACATTAGCCAATACCGGTAAAAATATCGATGTATTTACCCCAGCCATGTTGTTAATCTTTGGTCTATCACTGCTCATGTTTACTAATGATAAGAAGCGCAAAGAATTGCTTAACTCAATAAAAGCAAGAATTAAATCTTAAGCTCTAATCCAAGTTTGCATATATTATTCAGGCAAGTATTCTGTCTCGGTGTTTTTGTTTTTCGTGGTGTCGGTTTTTGTGTTTTTCTTTGTGTTTTATGAATT
>ERZ724516.366-NODE-366-length-28279-cov-6.176552_pt1 | contig 28279 bp, 23 predicted proteins | sample MGYA00376049_ERZ724516 | MGnify/ENA primary metagenome ERZ724516 (study PRJEB28724, sample SAMN07190886) | activated sludge metagenome | isolation source: activated sludge of sewage treatment plant in Hong Hong | place: USA: Christiansburg, Virginia | collected... | reverse complement strand
TTTGAAAATATTGAATAAACTATAGTCAGAAAATCAGAATATTATAAATTATAACTAGCCAAATTTTTTACTTTTTTTTCATTTGATCATCACTCAAGAATATTTTTCTCAACTTCGAATTCAGATTATTCAGCATCTTGCATTGAGTTACGATACTAAGAAGATTTTTAGTTTTCTCAATAAGTGTACGATTACGGAAATCAATGAAGATAAGAAAACAGTAGTGGTTACTGTTGCCAATGATTTTGTGTTGATTCAGGTGAGGAAGTTTTTTCTAGATGGTTTGCGTGATTCGCTTCATGAGTGTTATAATCAACAGTATGATATAGAAATAATAGTAGATAGTCAGATTACAGGCGTGGAGCTCAAAGGTGTTTTGGAAAGTAGTGGAAAATCAAAAAAATCTGATGAAACAGAGAAAGCTATAAATAAAAGTGCAGAGCAAGTTTTTCAAACTCATAAAAATACACTTTCAGAATATTTTGGAGTATTATTTGATATCAAGTATCAGTTTGAAAACTTTGTAGTCGGACCAAACAATGAATTTGCAAATGCGATATTACAGGCAATCTGTGAAAATCCTGGAGAAGCTCACAATCCATTTTTCTTGCATGGAAATGTGGGATTGGGTAAAACGCATCTGCTCCAAGCGACTGGAAATCAGATTATAAAAGCTCGACATGATAAGACCGTAGTATATCTTCCTACTTCCAAGTTGGTTACTGAGATTATTAACTCTATAAAAAATAATTCTGTGAATAAGTTTTTGCGTAAATTTGAAGAAGTGGATGTTCTGATTCTGGATGATATCCAAATTATTGCCAATAAAAATGCATGCCAGGATATTTTACTCGGATTGTTCAATGAGTTTGTAGACAAGAAAAAACAGGTGATATTTTCAGGAGATAAACCTCCAAGACAGCTTATGCAGATTGAAGAAAGATTGAAGACAAGATTTGCACTCGGGACAATTTGTGAAATTACGATGCCTGATTTTGAAACCAGAATGGCTATTCTCAAACAAAAACGAAATGCCAGAGGAGAAGAATTGCTCGAGACCGGATACGAATTGGTGGCTTCTACGATCACAGATAATGTGAGAGAACTTGAGGGGATTACCAATACTCTGATTACCAAAAAACAACTCATGCAACGTGATCTCAATCTCGATGATGTGATTCAAGTACTCAAATCTATGGGATATGAATACAGAGGAGTGATTGGAAAACTTGACGACGATGTTGTAAGCACGGATCAAAAAAATAAAAAAAGATCAAAAGATGATGAATTTATGCAAACAATTCAAAAAATAGCTGATTATTATGGGCTTTCGAGTGAGGAAATGCTTGCGAGTGGAAGAAAACAAGAATTGGTGCTAGCACGTTCTATCGCGATGCGAGTTGCCAAAAAATCTTTTGGATGGACACTGGATAAGATTGGAAAATTTTTCAAAAAAAATCATAGTAGCGTAATTTATGCTCTCAATCAATTTGAAGATAATCTGAAAGAAGACGCGAGCCTCAAAGATGATCTGAGAGCGCTTGGAATAGCGATGTAAACGTAAGACACACTTTTTAAAATTTTGAATATATTTGTATGACTTTGTACGATCTAGTTGCCAATAAACACTATCAAAATAAAAACGTTCTCACCAAACTTATTGATCATCATACGGGGGTTCCTTACAAGGAAATTATCCTCCATTATGATGATGTGGTAGCAGAAGAAGTAGTAGCGAAAATTACTTCAGATTATTATCTCTACGAAAAAGACAAAATGCCACTTGAATATATTGTCTGACATGTGGACTTTTTGAAGAACAGTTTTCTCATCGACAAGAGAGCAATGATCCCGAGACCAGAAACTGAATATATGATTGAAGCCGTAGTAGAAGGTATACAAGAATGATCTGATGAAAATGTGGACTTACTTGATTTGGGATGTGGATGTGGCGTATTGGGATTGAGTGTCGCGATCTTGTCTCAGAAAAAACCGAAAACTTTGGCATCTTGGGATCTGAGTCCTGACGCAGTGGATTTAACAAAGAAAAATATTGAAAAATATTCTGAGCAATTGAGCGCGAGCAATATAGCAACTTCGACATTGGTGAGTAGAGGACTAGAAGAACTAGCTCAATTTCCAGAACTACAAAAACAACGACAGACGAATAAACTGGTGATTGTCTGTAATTATCCTTACATTCCTGATGAGACTTTTGAGGATAATGCTGATGAATGTGCAAAAACTTGGGAGCCAAGAATGGCGTTTGTGGGTGGACCTGATGGGCTGGATTTATACAGAGTACTGTTTGGGGAAGTTGAAAAACATGGATTGACGGGCGCGACATTGTATCTGGAAATGATGACTTGGCAGATGGAAAGCCTCCAAAAGGAGTTTTCTTCTACGATAGATCTTCAGATTATCAAAACATTTCATTTCAATATTATCATCGTGAAAGCAGAGTGGAAATAAGGAGCTAGGAGTTTAATTTCTTTTTTAATTACTTTTGGCATTGCCCCAAAAGTAAGTCTAGTCAAAAACAGCTCCGCTGTACAGCGGAGCTGGTCAAGACTACGATGGTTGGTACTGAAATTGATCATGTTGTGTTTTTGACGAACTGTGAGGAGTATGTAGATAAATAAAAAATCTAATGTATAAGCTTGAGGAAGATTTTTTATTGATTATTGTGGCTTCTTTGTTACATATAAGTTCACTTTGTCGAGGTGATGGAACTGGTATACATGTACGATTGAGGTTCGTATGCTTCGGCTTGGGGGTTCGAGTCCCCTCTTCGACATTTAATACGCCCAATAAAGCTTCTTATTGACTACAATTATAAAAAATGATGATCAGATTTGATGATCATTTTTTTTATATTAATTCTGATACTGAGATATTTGACAATAATGAGCAATCTGATTATAATAGAAATATGAAACGTACGGTCAAACGAGTTATCCTAGTTTGAGCACTCTTCACAACGATGTGATGGGGATTTTTTCCAAATACAATTTTCAATCAAAAGTGGCTTTTGACACCAACTGTACATGCACAATCAGCAGTAGATTCCATAAAATCAAAAATAAGATCGGTGGTTGCTTGAGCAGATTGAAAAGTAACGTATGCAACAAAAAATAGATTGATCGAAGTAATAACGAGTAAAATTAAAACTTCAAGTAATGATATTATCACAGATATCTATATTTTCTTCCTCAAAGAAGTAAAAAAAATGAGAACTTCTGATGAAATTCTTTCTATTTCAAATAATTATCCTACAAATAATAATCAACCCAATAATCAAGTACCAACTTCAGGTCCTGATTTCTTTGTTCCCTTCGCGACTGTGGCTGGAAGCATATCCCTTGATCAAAAATTTGCTACTGTAAGTATCAAAATACAAAACCAAGGACTCAATTATTCCGCTGACGGAATGGGATCATTAAAATTTGGTTGTAAGGGTGTAGATGGTGAATTTTATCCTTATCGATCGTATACAGACAATCAGAATATTTCTACAAATGGTGAAATAATTACAGAGATACCAAATGTTTATATCGGAAACCTTACTTCAAGTAAGTGATTTAAGCTTCTTACCTGTAAAATTGATTCTTCAAATCTCATTGCTGAATCCAATGAAGATAATAATGCAGTAAATGTAAGTTTACAGATTTACTAATCTGAGTAGATAATTTTGATGATGAGCGAGAGCTCTTTTTTATATTATTAAAATATTCTGTGGATAATGCCCTCACCCCAACCCTCTCCCAAAAGGAGAGGGAGCGCAAATCAAGCATCTCCCAAGTGGAGAGGAGGTACAGATCAAGCATCTCCCAAGTGGAGAGGAGGTACAGATCAAGCATCTCCCAAGTGGAGAGGAGGTACAGATCGAGTTTCTCCCAAAAGGAGATAGGTATTGATACTCAAATTCTCATGTCGTATTTCCTGCTTCGTTTTATAGTAATTGAAGCCTGCTCCGCTGAACTGCAGGAGCCTGCTCCGCTGAACTGCAGGAGCCTGCTCCGCTGAACTGCAGGAGCCTGCTCCGCTGAATAGCGGAGTTGACGCCAGGAGTGAGTGAGATTTGATTGGGAGTTTGCAATTGGAGCCTGCTCCGCTGAATAGCAATTGGAGCCTGCTCCGCTGAATAGCAATTGGAGCCCGCTCCGCTGAAATGCGGAGTTGACGCCAGGAGTGAGTGAGATTTGATTGGGAGTTTGCTATTGAGTAGGAGCCTGTTCCGCTGAAGTGCGGAGTTGATGGAGCATAATGAGTATAAATTTAAATGACTTTGAACTTTTTATCACGACAAAAAAACCAGACTCAGCATCTGATTATTTTTATATTTTATTCACAATATTTACGCTCCTATAAATTGTCAGATAGCTCGAAATACAAAGGTAACAAATAATCGACTGAGACCTACGCCTCCTATTGCCCAGACAGCAGCCTTTATATGATCTTGAATTTTTTTAACTTCATCATCTTTGGGATTGAGTAAGAGCTGAATACCTTGAATAATGAGATAAATCAGAGCGATAAGAGCCAAGAATCCTAAGAACCAGTTGATTCCGTTTTGAATTCCGCCTAATAAGGTATCTTTTGCATCATTAAATCCAGTAATTTCAGAATTTTTAATTCCTCAGACTCCTTCTCCGATGGCTTTTATTCCATTTCTGATTGGATCGTCAAGTTTTGTAGAATCAATAACGTCTGTTGATTTTATGTTTTTATAAGGATCTTCAATTGGGTCAAACCAATTGAGACTAGCTAATAATCAGACTAATGAAGAGACGCTTATATTCATAAATAATTGGTATCGTAATAAATATCCATTTTATTTTATAAGTTATATTTCGTTATTAGATAGTATTATAACTACATTTATTTTTTTTGCAAGTTTTAAGGGCGAAATTGTAATTTATGATCTCAGATTATTTGTATTTATATTCTTCGCGGGTATAATGAATTATTGTTTTATTAGTTTTGTTTATTTTATTATGGCAGATTTGAATTCAATTGGCTCTAGAATTTCAAAAGTTGGAGAAAATGTAGGTACAAGATTAGATGGAATAGCAAAAAAGTTTTTGGATTCTACTAATCTTAAAGTAGATCTCCAGAATGTATTTCAAGAAACTGGTCTAAACACCGCAAAACTCAATGAGAAAATGAACGAACTACAGTTACCTGAAGTATATAAAAATGCTGCATCGTTTTTAGTTCAAAATCAAAAAGCGTTCGAATGAGCTGAAACTCTTCCTGATTTTCTTCAAGTATTACTCGACACACAAGCAGATAAATTCTTGGGATCAGTTGATTCAAATGCAATACCTGAAATCAAAGGTGGACGTAGCGATGATGCTACACTTGTAGTGGGAATGATACAAAATATTGTAAGACTCAAAGCAAAATATACACCTCAAGATAATAATTTTGATCTTCCTTATAGATATAGCGCACAAGGGGTGATGATTAAACAAGACGATGGAAGTTACCTCTCAATTTCTGAAAACAAAAAAAGAATTCCTGAAGAAGCTACTTATAAGAATATTATTTCAAATATGGTGGAACATATCAATGGGCTTTCTGGAGGTCCTACTGCTGTTGAATCGCCAGTGCAAACACCAGCAATTGATGCCAAACAAGAAGCTGAAAAATTGACAGCAACGCCATTAGAATCTACAAAAGCAAGTACATCGAAACTTCAAGATCTTTCACAAGCTGCCTAATAAAATGTTGAATTAATTATAACATTAATAATAATGTTATGCACTAGTAATTTATATATTTTTATATATTACCGATTTATGGAACCAACATTTGAAAACACACAGAATTCTGAAAATATGAATAATAATTGCGCTCCCGTTCGTAAAACTTTTTGACAAAAATTGGGAGATGCAGTGCTTGGCTTTTTCGACTTAGCTTCGTTTTTCTTGTTGGCGCTTGGTATCGTATTATGTATTAGATTTTTTATCTTTTCACCATTTACGGTAGTAGGGCAAAGTATGGAACCTACTTTTCATGGAGATGATTTTATAATTATTGATAAGGTTTCTTCACAAAAACTAAAACTTCAAGAATGGTATTCTCAATCTTGAGGGTCAGATACTTTGAAAAAAAGTGTTATCAATATTGCAGGTGGATTGCCTTCGCTGCATAGAGGTGACATTGTAGTATTTGTGCCACCAGGAAAGGATATCCATTTCATCAAAAGAGTAATTTGATTGCCAGGAGAAACTGTATCTATCATCAATAATACAGTAAATATTTGCAAAACAGGATCAGATGATTGTTTTGTGCTCGATGAATCAGCTTATTTAAAATCTGATATCAAAACGGTTGCTGCATGTGGTGTTTCCACTTTTGATGTGAAAGATGGACTTTTTGTGATGGGAGATAATAGAGAACATAGTACAGATAGTAGATGTTGCTTTACGATAGGTTGTTTTGGAGATGTAAAGTGATATAATGTGCCATATAATTATATAATCTGAAAAGTTCGAGCGAGAATTGTCCCAGATTTCACTAAATTTTAATTATCCTATTGAAACACAGGCTCACAAAGTAATAAGTTAAGTAATTCTTATTACTTTTTTACTACCATGAATTTGAATAATAAATATAAAATATTTTTTTCTGTGTTAATTTTGTGTTTTTTTACAGTTCAAAATTTAGCTTTAGCACAATTCTCATCTTATGTGCCATTTTTATTCAATACTCTTTGACGAAGTAGTGGAACTAATTCTATAAACATTAAAAGGATTCTTAGAGATAATTTTGTAAATGTTCCATCTCAAACATGGACAGACAAAGCCACTACAGCAGAAAAACATCAAGCTATCAGATTATCAATAATAAAGCAAATTTATAAAACAAATACAGCAAAATTTTTGGATAGGCCTTATTCTCGAAATGCTAATTATTCAGTTACAGTAAAAGAGAATAATCTGTCAGTGAGCGATATACCAGAAAAGGATAGCTTAGATGAGCTTATTGATAAGACATATAAAAAGATGGGAACTTCGACTGGTTCCATGATTTTTGGTAGATCAACTATTGAGGAACTTTGACCAATATTTTTACGAAAGTCTACAGCCGATCTTGAAGCACTTGGCTATGAAGTAGTTTCATCAAGATATAGAGCGAACCGTGACGCTGCCTATCGCAGATACAATATTCTTACTGCTTTTGCTTTCTTGGGTCATACCAAAGTACTCAATCCTGGAGAGAGCATTCGTTATCTCAAAGATGTACAATTTGACGAAAGATCTAGAAAAAATTATAAAAATGGACTAGCAATTGTATCTGATGATGAAATATCAGTCTATGGAGGAGGTTTATGTGGTGGAAGTACCGCTGCCTACCAATGATTTTTAACGAATACCGCACTAGATCTTGGGGCGACTAATCATAGTAAATGGTATTCCAATTTATACACCGCAATAATCAACGGAGATAAGATATCTACTCCAGGTCTAGATGCTACTGTATATGCTTGGTCTCGTGAACTCGTAGTTACAAATACTTCAGATCATCCTGTGGTTTTAGTTATGAACTTCAATGGGCAAAATGGTGGAATAGAGGAAATCCTGAGTTTAGGACTGGCTCAAGATAAAGGAAGTCTCGATTATGTTGGTAAAAAAGGAAATTGTTATACTCGAAAAATAAATGGTAAAAATAAGACAAGTTGTTATAAAGAAGTGCATTAGATGATGCATAAAGTGTAGTATTATATTTTTTATAATCTGATGGAACAAAGTAATAAACTTGTAAGATTACTCAAAGTAGTGGTGGAAAGCTATATTTCTAAAGGTGAGCCAGTTGGTTCAAAGTTTTTGCATAGCTTGGATGATGTGACTTATGCACCAAGTACGCTCAGAAAACATCTCAATTTACTCGAAAGAGAAGGCCTCGTCTTCCAATCTTACAATAGTTCTGGAAGAATTCCTACTATCACTGGATTGAGTAAATACATCGAAGAACTGATTGAATCTGAAATTAGTAGCAATGAAGACTATAATCTAGAAATACAAGACTCAAGAATGTCATTAAAATATATGGTAGAGCAATTAGGGAGCATTGTAGATGGTGTGACCGTTGGCTTTATCGAACACGATGAGTATTTCTATCTCGGGGTGAATAAACTCCTCAAAGAAGAAATTAGCAGTGACGAATATGCCATTACCAAAAAAATTATCAAAATTATTGAAGATAAACAAATAATCTGATTTCTCAGTAGCAAGATTCTCAAAAATAATCAGATCTATTATACCTTTATAGGTGAGGAACAACAGTTTATAAGTTGTCTATTCACGAGAATTACCATCAATGATTTTCCTGCAATTATATCTATTATCTGAGGAATCAGAGTGGATTATGAAAGAAATTGTAATATTCTAAAAACAGTACTCAGTAAATTAGGAAGCCAATAGATTTTGTGATATTAAGGTAACTTGAGGATTGAGCAAGGTATGCGTATTTGTTCCATCAAATGTTTTTCCTTTTTGTTCAAGGTATTGGTAAGCGCCATACAAAAAATTTAGTCTTTCATCAAATTGAACTTCTTGTTGAAGATTGATATGAGTAAGTTTATTTGCTATATTTTCTAATGAAGTTTGAGAATTAATTTCATTGATTCCAATTTTTTCAATCATATGAGTTTCTCCAGTTTCTGGATAAGCTCCTTCGCCTATGAAATATTTACCATTTTTGTATTCTACATAAACTAAGCCTTTACTTGTTTCTAATTCAAGCGCAAAATGAACCGTTTTGGATTTTCCGTACCCTATTTTTTGAGGCTGATGGAGGTCGATTACAAAGTTTCATTTTAGGTCGTTTTTTACATAGTCAGCAAGTAGAATGCTACGATGAAAGCAACTATTTAAAATAAAAAATCCATCTTTTTGGACAGATTCAAGATTGCGTAACAATATATCTTTGATTTCTTGAGAAGAATTAACTTGGGATATTATTTTTTGTTTATTCACATGCTCCAATCCTCAGTAGATAAGGTTGTCCATAATAAATAGTATATAACTAAATAACGATTATTTATAGATTAGTAATTCCTGCAAGTATTTCGTAGCCTGTTTCTGTCACGAGAACTGTGTATTCCCACTGACATCCTAGATCACCGTGTGTAGTAATAAGATCTCGTTTGTTTTTATGAACAGTGTAATCTTGTGATATTTCGGCTGTGATAGGCTCGAGAGCGATAACCATACCTGTTTTAAACTTGATACCTTTGAGTCTGGGGTCTGCATAGTTTGGAATTCGTGGATCTTCATGCATTCCTTTCCCAACACCATGTCCTGTGAGAGACTTGATGATACTACAACCCTTTGATTCTACAAAGTTCCCCACTCGTCTTCCGTATTCCATGAGTGATGATCAATTTTTAACTAATTCTAGACTTTTGTCAAGTGCTTCTTTTGTAGTTCGCATCAATTCGGCTCCCGCTTTGTTGTGTTGGTATCATCAGATTATTTTACATACAGCTGCATCCGTAATCATACCTTGATATTGGATTCCTATATCGATTTTGAGGAAGTCTCCATTTTTGAGAATTTTTGCGTCAGGTATCCCATGCACTATACAATCGTTTACAGAAAGACAGATGTTGGCAGGATAGTTGTGAAAACCTTTGAATGCACTTCTGAGTTTATGAGAAATAAGATAATCTGAAGCAATTTTTTCTAGATCTAAAAGGCTCACTCCAGGTTTTGCGGCGTGATATACGAGTAAGAGGAGTTCATTGTGATACTTTCCTCCATCTCTTAGGCTTTGTATTTGTTGTGGGGTTTTGATGATGATTTTCATTGACATTGTTTATAATTTTTTTATAATGAAATGCTATAATATTTTGTTTACTTAAATCACTTACGATTATGAAAAAAGAAATTCATCCAAAGTACAATCATGAAGTAAAGGTAAAATGTATGTGCGGAAAAGAATACGCAATAAATAGTACAGCTGCTAGCTGGCCAACCCTAGAAATGTGTTCAAACTGTCATCCTGTGTACAATTCAGGAGCTAAGATTGAAAAAGCAGCTAGAGGTAGATTACAAGCTTATCAAGAGAAGATGGCTAAAATCGCTGCATCTCAAAAATAGTATTTTTTTGCAATCATAGAAAAATCCAACATTGATGTTGGATTTTTTGTATCATTATTTTGTATGCGCTTTTATATTTTTCCACACTTTATCAATCAGATTATTTTCTTCCTGTTGTAAATTATTGTGAAATTGATATCATTTCTAGTAATGGAACAATCGCTAAAACTAGGTCTTGTAGAACAATATGTAGAGCATCAAGAGATCCTGCACATTCTTCCTCATGCTCGATTTTCTTACCTTGTGTTGACTCTCAAATATGGAGCAGTAATGATCATTTTATGATTGTTGCGACCAGCATTGGGTCAAATAGGTGAGTCTTTACAAATGGTGATTGGAGTAGTCGGAATTGCCTTGTTCGCAAAGTATGTTTATGATTTCTTGGATAAATATATGGATACGGTGATCTTGACCAACAAAGGAATTACAATTGTCAGAATAGATAGTCGGCTCAAATATAAGGTAGATTCTTTTGATTGGGGAAGTATTATTGCTACGAGTCATTCCCAAGGAGGGATTATGGACAAACTCTTCAATGAAGGTAATATCCAAATTTCACTCGACCAAGATAATGAATACAGTATTGAATGAGTTGCCTCACCATGAAAGCAATCCAGTATCATCAACAAGCTCAGATTTGATATGATGGCACAGGCAAGAGATATGGAACTTCAAAATACTGAACCTGATAAATTTGATATTCTTGTAGATACTCTGAGTGAAGTAATCTGAACGTATATGAAGACGCATCCAAGGTAATCTCATATTCAGATTATTTTAAATCTTAAAACACTCACACATGGCAAGAAAATCTATAAATAAACGAATAATAGGATTAGTAATCGGTACTACTGTAGCGGGAATGGCTAAAATGGCATCGTCTGACCAAGGGAAAAAGAAAATCAAAACTTGGAAGGAAAAATTACTCGGAATGACAGGGGGAGCTTTGGATTTCATGCAAAGTGGTGTACAAGAAATGAAAAAACTCAGCGATAAAAAAGATCCAAAAGCTAAAAAATAATTTACCATTAGGAAATTTCTGTGTTACTTCTCGCCAATAAAGCTTCCGAACGAACAAGTAATGATGTCGTACAATACATCAAGTATTTCACCAAAAGTAAAAAATGCGGACATGCTGGTACACTCGATCCGATGGCTACTGGATTGATGATTTTGGCTACCGATGATGACACCAAAAAATTGCATGATCTTACAGGTAAAGATAAAAAATATACGGCGACCATAGATCTGGGTAAAATTTCAGACACACGAGATCTAGAGTATCGAGAACAGTTTACTCAATACGAATTTGATGATTCCCAAATAGAAATAGACTGAAAAAAATTGGCTCGACCGACCATGGAAGAAATCAAAACAAAGTTGGACAGCTTGACTTTCAGTGAATGAAATCCCCTTCCTCAATTACCACTTCCTCCTTTCTCAGCCAAAAAAATCTGATGAAAAAAACGCTATGATTTAGCGAGAGAGGGAAGTCAAGAAATTGTATTTCAAGAAATGAAAATATTTGATATTCAGATTGTTTCGTATGCTGCACCATTGGTACAGATCGAATGTCATGTTGCTTCTGGAACCTATATCAGATCTATCGCCTACCGATTGGGGAAAGAACTCGGAACAGGGGGAATTCTCACACAATTGGAGAGAACTCAGATAGGGGAATATAGTTTGGATGATATCTGAAGCTATGACCCAGCGAGTAAGATTCCTTTTTCTGAAGTAGTATAAAATTATGGTAAGACAAAATTAACTGCGGATGAAATTCGTTGATTTACGATTTCTGGTTTTTCAAGATCGTGATCTCCGCCAGCTAATGTAATGGTATTTGTGAAAGTATGATTATTTGATGTAAGAGGAACAGTAGAATCTTTGTCTCATTGGATTACTAACATATCTGTATCATCTTCTATCAGATCGTTAAAATCTTTTTTACTCATTTGAATTCCATAATCGGGATGGATGATATTAGCTTTTTTAGTTTGATGAAGTTGTAGAGATTCTTGATATTTTTCTTCATCAAAATATTCTTTATAATTGTCATAGTTTATTTTAATATCCTTGTTAGTACTGAGTGTAAACCAATAACGATTGAGATCTTTTTGATTGAGTGCAGGAGAAATAAGTACTACTTTATCTATGCTAAGTGCTTCGACATTTTTTGCTACGACAGCGATACAAGACCCCAAGCTGTGTCCTGCCAATGAGATCTGTGATATTCCGGTTTGCGCACTAAATTTCTTTATTATACTTTCTAGATCAGACATACAGTTTTCCAATGTAGGTTGGTTGTATATTCATTCTGATATTCCTAATCCTGTAAAATCAAACTGTAAGGTAGTAACTCCATTTTTTATAAGTTCTTCATTCAATAATCTCCATTTTTGTTCATATCAAAATCTTTCAAATCATGCAATAAAAATTACCGCAATATCTTTAGCATACTCAGGACGACTGATAATTCCATATACGTTTTTTCCTTCTTGATAACTTGGGGCAGAGATAAGTTCTTTTGGGTTTTGCATTATGAAGTGGGTTATTTGTCTAAAACATTTTCAGATTATTTAGCTCTCCTTCTACCATTGATCATTCTGTTCAAGAAGAAGTATTGTACGCAAGCGAATACCACGAGGAAAATGAGAATTCCTGTGAAAGCATAAGGATGGTTGTCATAAGGAAGAGCAACATTCATACCATAGAGACCGGCAACTAAGGTCATAGTTCCTAGAATAATCGTTACTACCGTGAGTAACAAGATGGTATCATTCATACGGATACTCATTAAACTATTGTAGGTGTCTGCCAAACTATTGATGTTGTCGGTTTGATCATCGATGGTGTGTACAATCTTTCCTTGTTTAGAAATAAGATCATCAAAATATACTTCGAGTTCTTCTTCGAAAAATGCTGGTAGAGTATCTGCTAATTCTTCGAGTACTCATTTTTGTGATACGAAATTATGTTTGATGAAACTGAGATTTCTTCTTTTGATCAAAAGATCTGAAATTACTTGTGAAGTATATCTATGTTGGAAGATGTCTTCCTCGATTTGTATGCTTTCTTTGGTGATTTTACTCAACATACGATTGAGTTTATCATACATGGTGTTGATGATCTCATACAGCATGAAGTAAGGCGTGATTTTGTAGTGCTCATCATCTTTTTGATACTGATGAAGTTCATCCACAAACTCTTTTCTCAAGGTATTGATATGATTGGTGTGAAATCTTGTTACCGAGATGATATAGTCTTTCCCGAGGATAATATTGAACTCATTGAGTTGGTAGCTATTTGAACCGAGGTTCATCTTTGGAAAGTGTAAAACTACTGCAATATGATCGTCATAAATATCGATTTTATCCTGAGTATTGAGCTCCATCAAATCCTCCTCTACCAATTCGTGAAGATCGTATTGTTTCGCCAAATCACTAATTTCTTTGATGGTTGGATTTGTGAGGTGAGTCCAAGTAACCGTTCCTATTTTTATTGCTGTTTTATCCATAGGAGTTTTTTAGATTGTAAATTGAAAAAAATCTGCTTATATTTTATGAGTTGCAAGTATTTTAGAGTATTTTAAGAATATAATCTGAGGCAAATCGTGTGAATTATGTTGGAGTATACAAATCGTTCTGCAAAATACTAGTTTTTATTGCTCTTTTTTTGACAAATGAAAGCAATCTGATTATAATGAGTCTATATTCTGATTTTAGCATCTAAAATTACAAATGGCTAGAAGACCCTATTTTCATTGACTCGAGGTATTGGAACAAGACTCAGGCTTAGATACGCCGATTTTTGACAAACAAAGAGACCTAAAGATTACCTCAGAGCAACTCAAAAAAGATCTCGACGCTCTTGAGTCAAGAATTCCTGGAGCAAAAAAAGTTATTTATGACACACAAATTCTTTCATTGAGAAATGACTTGGATCATTTAATGAACAAAACGAAGGGAATTGAGAAAACTCATGAAAAAACTGCAGATGGTGGAAGAGGTCTTGGTCGTAGACAAGACAGAATGAAGTTGCGTACAGCAAAAAATGAAGTAAGTCTTGCTGCTATTGATGCTAAAGTTGATGCCTTAGATGAAAAAATATTGAGAGATACTGGAATTGAATCAGAAAGACAAATGAGTAAGCATCTAGGAAAAACTTTGGATAATACAACAAATACTATTATAAAATCAGGAGTATTGAAAGTAGATTCTCAAGGGAAGGTAATTGGTTATGATCAAGCTGTGCTTTCTAAAATGGATCCTGTTCTCCAAAAAAATATTGAATCTGGAAGAGCATTGTGGGAAGGTAAAGTAGATACTAACACAGTGGTAAATTCTGGAGCCCAAGGAATAATCGGAGGAGGAATGGATAAATTATGATACAGCGATAAAAATATTAAAAATGTAGTAAATATAGCCAAAATCTTGGCAGGTTTGATGATTATCAAAACTTATTGGGAGAAAGCTGATACTTGGGGTAAAAAAATAGGATATGGTATCGGTCTTTATGCCTTACTTTCTAATGACGCACTCGGAGGATGGGATATGTTTTGGGAAGGAGGTAAAAATGGAGTATTGGACATAAATGGAATTATTAATAAAGCAAAAGGTCAACCTGGAGTTAATCCTGAAGTAATCCAAAACAAAGAAATGATTCTTAAAGGAAAAGATAAAGTTGCAGGTCTTAAAATATTATTTGATGATCCACAAAAACTCAAAAAATATCTCAATAACGATCAAGGAAAATGGACTTTTGATAATAAGAAATTTTTAAATAACTATGGACTTGATACTTTCCAACCAGGAAGTGGAAGAGAACCAATACCAAAAGAAGATTACAGTAGTGGAGATATCAATGATCCTGCTGCAGCTTGTGTACTTAGTGGGCTTATAGGAGCTAATAAATATGGACAAAATGCTCAACTCAATGATGTAATCGATACCTATCTTCAAGCTACAGATCTTAAAACTCCAGATGAAGTAATCAATGCTAGTCCAAACGATCTCAATACTAAAGCTAATGATGCTTTGGCTAAGATTGATACAGAACAAGCAGCTTTAATTGCAAAAAAACAAGCTGAAGAAATTAAAGAAAAATCAGAACTCAATGTCTGGGTACTAAAAGTAGCTGGACCTGGATTTGTTGTTGTAGAAGGACAAGAAGATGCAGCGAGAGCTATTAAAGATCTGGATTTGAAAGATTTCGAAAAGAAGGCCCTTCTGGATAAACAAGGAATTATTAGAAAAACTAACAAACAAGATATTGCAGAAGTGACTTCGGAAGATAGAGAAATATTCGAAGGATTAACTAATATAGGATATACAGAACAAAACGCAAATGCTTTGGTGTCAGCATTGGTAGATGTAAGAACAGCTTTAATGGGTTCTCCAGCACAATATCCAAAATTGGTATTTGAAGAAAAATCAGTATTTTATCAAAACCATGGTAAGAAAATAGAAATTAAATCTAAATCGCCAGATGAAACTATGAAGTTCGATCTTTCGTCTCTTGGATTAACTGAGAATTTAGCTCAAGGAACTGCTGGATTTACTGCTGGGTTACTTTTAGCAGACGCTTTCTGTAATATTTTCGGATATATTGGCACTATGGACCAAAGTAAAATTGTGGATAAAAATAAAGCTGTGGATCCAAATAATCCAACTGAAAGATCTAGTAATGAATATCCATTTAGATGGGATGAGCTTACAAATTCTGTAAAAATGTACAGTCAATCAGACCTTACTTCATTTGCGAATGCTAATACTCAAATTAATACTGTATTGAGAAAGGCATTTGAAATAGGGAATGGATGAGTATGGAATGGTCAGAAAGATCATACTAAAATACAAAACTTACTTACTAATCTTAATGGAGCGAAAGTTAAAGATGAAAATGGAATACAGCATAACGCATGGATTGAAGGACAAGGATTTACAATTCCATCTGTTCTCAATGCACAAGGAGCTAGTATTGAACAAAAATCTGATCTCAATGTAGCTAAAGAGAATATTCAGACTATGGGAGATCTTGTGATGTATGTACATGATAAAACTAAAGAAGGAGTGAAGATATTATGGTCAGACGTAGTTGATGTATTAGAAAGAGTATGAGGAGATACTGCTGATATGATTAAAAAAGCAATTCCTGAACTTTCAGAAATATCAGGTCTTATTTATGATGAAGTTACAAAAGGAATTAAGGTAGTATATGTCGATGTCAAGGGAGCTGTTAATACTCTTTATGCAGATGGTAAAAAAGCATTAAAATTAATATATGAAGATGGAAAATCCTTTACTGTGGAATCATTATGACCTGATTTAGTGAGTCTCGGAAAATGGACTATTGATACTGCTGGAACATGGACTCAAGCTACAATAGAAGAAATGTATCAAACTATAGATGTATTAATGGATCCTAAAAATATTGAAAAAATTAAGAAATATATTTGAGGCCTAGAGACGCTTGTAGGTACAACTCTAGAAGCAGCAGGTAATATACTTAAAAATGCTATCAAATGAACGATGGGCGGAGCAGCAGATCTTATACTTAGCAAGGAAACTCTCAAACTGCTCGCAATATATTGAGGTTATCTATGATTAAGATTTGCAGGTGGTGTAGTTAGTTGACTTGTGAGTTAATAAAATCATAATATAAAAAAATTTATCTTTATTTTAGATTAAATGGTGAATTGGAATAAAATTTGGGACTGATTAAATAACTTAGATAATGTTTTTGACACTATAAATAATGTTAAAAAATTAACTGGAAATTTAACAGAAAAAAATGCAGAAGAAGTCTGATTAGTTTTGAAAGGATCAGGTGATCCTGTAATTGATAATCGACTTCAACAAATTGCAGTTCTTAAAGCCGACAGAAAAGAAATTATCAATAAGTTGAATGGAAGTGGCGGGAAAGGAGCAAAAGGACTTGGACAAAAAGTTTGAGCTTCTATAGCAAGAAGACTCGATTTTTCTAATAAAACTGCTCATCAAGATAATCTACAAGATATTGATATTAATATAGCAAGACTTGAAAATTTGATTCAGAGAAGAGAACATTTGGTTCATGATAATATGGAAGATGATCGCGCTAGAAAGAATGATTCACATATTTCTGAAATGAAGGATAAAAAATTGACTCGTAAAAAGTGAAATCAAGAAGCAACAAGAGCTCAAGAAACACATCAAGAGGAAATTAAAAAACAAAAAGAGATAAATAGAAAACAAGAAATTATAAACGCACAGGAGGAAGCGCTCAAAGATCTGGAGCATCAATATAAATTATCTAAATTCAGAAATAATTATGCAGACCCAGATTATAAATCCCTAGAAGATCTTAAGGAAGAAGTAGATATAGCAAAACTAAAACTGGAACTTCAACAAGAAAAAAATAACCTTGATGGGCTTACTAATGCTGCTACCAATCCAGTCAAAATATTAGAGAAACAAGCCGCAGAGGCTTCAGCGAAAGCAGTATTAATAGAATCTGAAATTAGACTTAAAGAAGCTGAATACAAAAGAGACACTGCGCCAACAGTAAGACCAAATCCAAATCAAGACCTCATTGATAAGATTGCAAGAAGTGATTTAGAGGTGAAATATGCTAGTCTAAAGGCACAAAAAAATAATGCAAAACTTTTAGCAGATCAAGCAGCAAAACCTGAAAAATCTCAAGCAGAAATAGCGCTAATTCAAAAAAAATATGCTTCATTAAATGCTTATGTAGATGTCTTGATGGAGGAAAGAAAACAAATTACAAAAAATTCGAAATACACCGGCCAAAAACAAACTGCTGATAGAGTATTAGCAATTGATGCTTTTATAAAGGAAAAATATGAGGAGCTTGATGCATTAATTTTAAAAATATCTTAAAAAAATTTAGTTTACAATAAACTCACATGGCAAATTGAACTTGAGACAGTCTAAAAAGAGTGTCAACTGTATTAAAAACAACCACTAAAGTAGTTGGTACCCCTATAAAATATATCTACAAAGGAACCAAAGCTGCTCTAGCTGGGGTTTTAGGATATGGAAAAGGATTGGTTACAGATACATTCTGAGGGATAAAAGCATGATATAATGAAGTAGGAAAATGATTTAAATCGTCTTCAACTAATCTTAATTCTTCACTTAAAAAATCGAAAGATGCTATATCTAACACATTTTGAGCTGGAATTGATGGCGCTAAAGGCTTGGGGAGTATTGTAAAAGGATGAGCGCTAGGAATATTTAATGTTTTCAAGGGCGTAGCAAATGGAACAGTAATTAATCCTGCTAAAAGAATACTTTGAATAAAAACCTCATCCAATACTGCAAAGATAATCCCAATAGATTCAGGAGCTTCAAAATCAAAAGCCGCTTAAATACCATTACTTTCAAATATTATTTTCATCGTAAAAGTCCACTTGTCAAGGGGGCTTTTTTGATAAATTCAGGCTTTGTGACTATAATCAGGCTATAATTTAAAATGTATATCTTATAGATCCATGATTAATCAAAAAGCCTTTCTAGAACTCCCCTATGAAGAGAAAATTAGTACTCTTCATGAGATTTTTGTACAAATCGAAAATCCAAGTGAAAACCTCCAACATATCAGATATTACCTCGAAACGGAATTTCCATTTCAGGAGAGTACTTTAATTGAATTGTTTGCTTTGGTATCCAATGTATCTTTAACGGGTAAAGAAATTGATGAAAAATTGTTACAACTGTATACGAATATGATAAAGGTAGAATCAAATCAGCACCAACAAGCAGATGACAAACAAGCAGATGAATTGATTAGCTGAATATAAAACTTTTCTGACTATTTAACAATTTAAAAAATTCCAATGACTACAGCTTACTTTCTCCATTATGAAGTGCTCGAACAAAGTACTGACGCGCTCAGAAGCGAGATAGAACAAAAAAAACTGAATAACAACGGGAAACTTGAAAGAAAGGAAACCGATTGGCTCAATTCTAAACCTGAAATTTTCTATAAAGGTGGTTTTGATATTCTGTTTAAGGATATGGTGGAAACTAATAAAAAATACCTCACGACTGATCCAGTGGTAATGTCAGTATTGGATGGAATTAGTGGAAGTACAAACTGGTATAAACAAGTCTTAGCTCACAATGCGGGAAATAAAACTCAATTGGACTTTATTAACAAGGTGGGTCGTAAATATCATGACGCTATGAAAGTGGTAAATGCTACAAAAGATATGAAAGATAGAGTACTCAAGGGAAGAGTGGTAGCAATGAATATGTTATTGATGCTCAATGATTTTTCTAAAAAAGATATTGGAAATTTTGCAGTATTTTCTGATTCAACTTTTAAGGCTATGCACCAATATCAAAAACAATATAAAGATTTGAGAGGGACACAAAATTATAGTAGAGCGGACTGTATATTTGGATATAGAACAGCTCAACAATTATGTAAAAATGTAGGAATTACTCCGAGAGGAGTGAAAGTGGATGAGCATTTTGATAGCAAGAAAAACGCGGTTGCTTTGACTATTGATAAACAAAAAGGATTTACGAAGAAACAATTTGTGCTTGATGGGTTCACTCTTTACAAGAACTATCTGGTTAGTATGCATAAGCATATGGATTTGAAAGGTTTCACAAAGATGGATGAAAAACTCGAAGCTTCTATCACGAATCTTGATCTGAATATAAAAAATATTTCTAAAACTAAGATTGATGACGCGACTTTGGATAAAAAGGTAGATGCACTGATTACGAATATCCAAGAAAACAGATCATGGATGCAAAATTTGTACACTGATAGTGATATGGCTGCAAGATTGACCAAAGAAGATAGTTATATGACAAGATTTAAAAATCTTCTCAAGAATCCAGGAAATTTCCAAAGTGCGAGAAAGGACATGGTAGCAATTTTCTCAGGACTCGATAAAGATGCTTTATTACTCAATAATCATGGTGATGCTTATCAAGACATGGCGAGAGATGAAATGGTGAACTCGAGAGAAATCTATAATAATAACAAAAAAATTGTTACACCAGAACATAATATGAATATTGTAGAAGAAAGAAGTGTGGGAAGAGCATTGCAAGATATTGATAGTTTGCTTTCAGCATCTACTAAAGGCTCAAATGATTTGTTAATCAAGATGTATGAAGTGACTTATAATAACAGATTTGATACACAAGGAAATGATAATAATCCGAAAGAAGTGAGTAAACTTATTGGGAAATTGATTCAGGAAGAGGTAGATAAAAACCCAGGTCAATATAAGGATTTGAGGGATTATATACAGACGAGCGTTAATCGATGGGATAATTTTATGGGAGGAAACGACATCAAGAATATGGTGAAGATGATTCAATATAATCAGAATCATTTAACTGCAAGAAAAGATGCTCTCAAAAAAGATATGACACAAGAATATAATGAATTGCTTAGATATGAAGCCAGAGGAACTCTCGATCTTGATCAACAACCAAGACTTGATGGCTTGAAACAACTTATGGCGAACGGAGGAATCGATGAAAATACATTGGCAAGTGCTCTCAAAGCTTCAGAAATTACGATGATGTGAAATATGCTCAAGGATCATATGTTCTTTAGAGCTATGGACGGTAAAACAGATGAGTACAAAGATATTATAGGAAACTACGATAATATTATCGGAGCTGGTAAAGGTTTGTCAGACAAATATGCGAATTCTGCAATGGATACCACTGTATTTTTAGCAAGAGAAATCCTTGTTATGACTCTTTCTTGAGGGCTTGCTGCAATAGCCGAAAGAGTAGCTGCGGCTGCTATAGTAAAAGGAGCTCAAATTTTCAGGAAAATAAGAGGAGTTGTAGAAACAGGTAGAACAGCAGCAATTGTTGAAAAATCAGGTCTCAGTGTTGTTGAAATTGCAACTGTAGGAGCAAGAAATGGAAGAATGCTTAATAATCTTAAAGAAACTGGACGTCTTGTTGTAGAAGCTAATTCTACACATAATAGAATAGAGAGAGTTGCTAGTTTCTTGAGCCAAGGAAGTCTGATTACTAAATCTTCATTGGAATTAGCTAGCAATCATACCGGTTGGCTAATTCTTACGAAGTTGGCTAGATACGCTGCTAATGGTACAGTCTTCCATCTTTCAAGTACATTTATGACCAATGCGATGGATGGTAATGATCTTTCAGAAAATATGAGTCTCAAAGATTTTGCGAAAAGCATTGCATTCATTGGAATATTATCAGAAATTAGTAGCATATTTAGGTTCGCTTTACCTTTAAATAATACTAAACAAGCAGCACAAATATTGGAAACACCACAAGCAGTAGCAGGAAAAACTATCAATACGAGCAGTATTTTCAAAAAAATAGGAGTAGCTTCAGCTGAAGTTACTACTGAAGTGGCTGCCTTACTTGCTACAAGTAGAGCAGTAAGTGTACTCTTCGGTGAAAAACATGAAGATCTCAGCCCCAATGAAATTGCACATACATTGGCAATAGTATTGGGTATGAAAAGCTTTCATGGTCTAGTTACCATCAAAGATGCAAGAAGAGGAATTGTAGAAAATAATGGAACTATTATTGATCTCAAAACTGATTTAACGAAAGCTAAAACTGAATCTCAAAATAAAACTGAAACTGGAGAAAAAGTTGACAATAATCTAAAACCAGAGAATCAGGAAAAAACTGAAGCTAATCGTGAGGTGGAATTTGCAGATCCAAGCCCTACGAACAAAACAGAAACAGTAGATGGAAAACAAACAGAAAAACAACTTTCTTCAGAAACCCCAAATAAGGAACGTGAAGCTTTGGAGAGAAGAGAAAAAGAGAAAAAAGCTAATGAACTTTTATCAAATAGTGAAAAACCAACTATTGAATCAAAGCTTAAGGAACCTGAAAAAATTAAAAATGAACAAGAAGCTTTAGAAGTTGTTTCCGCTTTAGAAAGAGAAATTAAAGAAGAAAAAATTCCTGATTCCCAAGCAGAAGCAACTTTAGAAAGTCTATCTAGCTGGTATAAGGGATTGAGAGAAAGTTTGAAAAATGCTCCAGGATTCTTAGAAAAAATGCTTACTTTGATAGATGCATTAGTGTTAAGAATTACAAAATACAAACAGTATCAAACTAAAATTAAAATCGAAAAAGGGGAAGTAAAAATCCCAAATAATTTATCCAAACTTTCGGTAGAAGATAGAAAACTCGCTATGCAAGCCAATGTCATGCAGGATCATCTTCCTGGATATAAAAAAATTGCTGACTATTTGGATGGTGGACGAGTAGGAAAAGAATGGGCAATGGGTGCATTGGGATATATTCCAGTGTATGGATGGGGTACTATCGCTACGATTAACGCCATTCAAGCCAGTGTAGCCTCCTGGTATGGTATAAAAATGTGATTAGGAGGTAAATTTCATAGTAAAAATCGAAGTCTCCAAGCAATAGATGGTGGTTTAAGTACTATTCGAGGTGTATGATTGATACTTGATGTTGCCTGGAAACCAAATAGACGAGCCTACAAAGATATGGCCAGAGCTTATCATAAAGTGGTGACTGATCTTCAAAAAACGAGTGTAGATAAAGACTTTATAGATCATCATGTGAAAAAATATGAAGAAATATCAGGTAAAAAATTTAATTAATACTTTTATATTCAGACTATTTTTATATTTAAATCCAAAAAATGTTGGAATCAATCAAAGAAAAAGTGAATCAAGAAGCTAAGAAAAGTGTTTTCTGAAAGGAGACTGTAGATTCAGAACTGGATCAAGGATGGATGGAGATGACAAAAAACTCACTTATTGAAAAAGCACTTACTTTGGTAGGACTTAAATCTTTAGCTGAAGCAAGAAAGGCTAAGAGACTGAAAACTACTAGTAAGGAAACCAAAAAAACTGATGATAAAACTGATGAAAAAGGAGAGAAAACTCCGCTGTACAGCGGAGCTGAAAACCAAACAGAGATTAATAAAGAAGGACTCACTGAAGAACAGATTAAACTTATTGATCAACTCCAATCTGCAAAAAAAACTGCAAATCTTACAGTTAAAATGGCAAAATTTGCTGATCCTACTGAAGCAATGGCAAGTCTTTTCCCTGGATTGGGTGATGGAGGAGCATCCGTTTCCTTAGGAGTATTTTACCACTCTTTGGGTATGAGTGTAGGATTCAATAAAAAACAACATGCGAGTATCACAAGAATCTTAGCAAAGGATTTTGCAGCTGGTTTAATTCCAGTAGTAGGAGATATAGCTGATTTTGTATATAAGGGTTGTAAAAAAATAGGAAGAATATTTGATAAACATTTTAAGACACTCTCTACAGACTCAGAAGGAAAGTTACCTGCTGATATTCTTGAGAAAATTAAAAATGATAAAACTATCGATAAAAAATTACTTGCGAAGATCATAAAAGGAACTGCGATGGGAATAGGTGAAGTATTTATGGGTCCTATCAATGGATTATTTGTGAGACCATTCAAAAAAATAATTGTTGAACCCACAAAAAAATATGTAATTGAACCCACTAAGAAATATATTATTGAGCCTGTAAAAGAGCTCCTATGAGTAGAACCTACATTAGCAAAAGCTGGGAAAGTAGTTTCCATAGACTCTGCTGAAAAAATAAAAAAAGCTGCATAATTACTCAAGTGCCTCAAATATTATTTTTATTCAAAAAGTCTACTTGTCAAGCGGGCTTTTTTGACGAATTTATGATTTATAAGTATAATCAAACTATAATTTTTAATGTATAATTTTTATTCACATGATCAATCCTCAAGCTTTCAAGCAACTCCCCTATGAAGAGAAAATTACTGCTCTTCAAGAGATCTTTGCTCAGATTCATAATCCAAGTGAAAACCTCAAAAATATACAGTATTATCTAGATATTAAATTTCCTTATCAAGAGGAAACTTTGACTTCGTTATTTGATCTTGTGTATGATGTTTCTGTAAGTGGAAAAAAGATTGATGATGGTTTGTTAAATTTGGTTGTACATGAATTAAAGACTGAATCTGACCAACAACAATCCCATGATAACGCCCAAGCCGATAAATTGATTAGCTGAATATAAAAAATTTCTGATTATTTAATAATTTACAATTTACAATGACTACAGCTTTCTTACTCTCTTATGAGACCCTTGAACAAAGTACTGATGCACTCAGGAATGAGATTGAACAAAAAAAACTCAATAATAACGGCAAACTTGATGCCAAGGAAACTGAGTGGCTCAATAGTAAGCCAGAGATTTTCTACAAATGAGGATTTGATTTTTTGTTTAAGGACATGTGTGATGCAAATAGAAAATACCTCACCAAAGACCCTAAAGTCATAGAAATATTGGATGGAATCCATACAAGTGATACTTGGTACAAACAACTTATAAGTAATAATAAAGGGAATTTGACTCAATTAAATTTTATAAATAAAGTACATGATAAATATAATCAAGCGATGAAAGAAGTAAATGCAACACCGCCAAAGGATAGAACTCTCAAAGCAAGAGTAGTAGCTATGAATATGCTCCTGATGATAAATGATTATTCCAAAAAAGATATTGGAAATTTTGCTGCATTTTCTGATTCTACATTTAAAGCTATGCATCAATATCAGAAACAATATAAAGAATTATATGGAAGTCAAAATTATAGTAGAGCAGACTGTATTTTTGGTTATAGAACAGCCCAACAATTATGTAAAAATGTTGGGATAGTCCCAAAATGAGCTACCGTTGACGATCATTTTGATAGTAAGAAAAATCAAGCAGCTTTAGTAGTAGATAAAATGTCCTGATATACTAAAAAACAATTTGTGCTAGATTGATTCACTGTTTATAAAAGTTACCTCAGTAGTATGCTCAACCATATGGATGCGAAAGGATTAACAAAAATGGATGAAAAACTAGAAGACGCAATAAAAAAACTAGAAGTGGACATTAGTATCATTTCTAAGACAAAAATAAGTGATGCAGATCTTGATATAAAGATAGATGCTTTGGTAAATAATATTGTAGAATATAGATCTTGGATGCAATTTGGAGTAAGTGATTCAAATATGCCAAAAAAACTAGCAATGGAAGTTGGATATCTCAATAGATTCAAACGTTTACTGAAAAATCCTGGTAGTTACCAAAGTGCAAGAAAGGATATAGTGGCTATTTTCACTAAATTGGATAAAAGTACTATTTTAATGAACACTCATGGTGACGCATATATGGATCTTGCAAGAAGTGAGATGGCGAGTTCAAGAGAAGTATATAACGACAATAATAAAATGGTCGCTCCTGAACATAATAAAAATATAGTTGAAGCCAGAACAGTAGGGAAAGCAATAAAAGATATTGACAGATTACTTACGTCAGAGAGCGCTAAATCAGACGGAATTTTGATAAAAATACATACTTTGATTTCTGATAACTCAAGTAAAGATCCAAAAGAACTGAGAAAGCTTATTGGTGATCTTATCGCTGAAGAAGTTAAAAATAATTCGAACCAATACAAAGATTTGGAAAATTATATAGAAACTAACGGAAATCGATGGGATAACTTCATGGGAGGAAATGAGATCAAGAATATGGTATCAATGATAATTGATAATGAGTCTCATCTAGCCCAAAGAGAAAAAGATCTCAAAAAAAGTATGGATGAAGAATATCAAGAATTGTTGAAATATGAGAAGAATTGAACTCTTGACCCTGATCAAGAACCAAGATTACTTGCTTTAACTGATATTTTCAAAACAGGAACTATTGATCAAAATTTGATAAGGGATACGCTCAAAGCTACTGAAATTGCTACGATGGGCAATATGCTTAGAGATCACATGTTTTATAAAGTTATGGATGGCAAAACAGACAATCAAAAAGGTATAATTGGTGATTATGACATATTGAGTGGAGCCGGTAAATGACTTTCTGATAAATATAAAAATACTGCAATAGATACTACCGTGTTATTGGCAAGAGAAATACTGATTATGGCTATTTCTGGAGGAGTTGGTGCTTTAGCTGAAAGAGCGCTTGTGGCAGCTGTAGTTAGAGGAGCTCAAGTTTTAAATAGAATGAGAGGCGTGGTAAGTGCAGGAAGAACAGCTGCTGTAGTAACTAAATCTTGATTGTCCGCAGTAGAAATGGTTGGAGTGTGAGTGAGAGGCTGAAGAGTAACTGATAAATTGATAAGATGAGGTCGTGTTGTGACAGCTGGCACAGAAACAGCTGCTATGGCAAATAAAATATGAGGAATAGCAAGTTTTTTGAGCCAAGGAAGTTTAGTAACCGAGTCTTCACTTGAATTAGCAAGATCACATAAATTACTTGTAGCATTGATGAAACTCTCGAGATATGGTGTTAATGGTGCAGCCTTCCATCTCTCAAGTACATTAATGACTAATATGATTGACGGCAATGAACTTTCTCAAAATATGAGTCCAAAAGATTTTGCAAAGAGTATTGCTTTTATTTGAATATTATCTGAAATTAGCAGTGTTTTTAGGCTTATGCTTCCTTTAAAAAATCCTGCTGAAGCAGCAAGAATGTTGAATGCACCGCAATCAGTGGCAGGAAGGACTATCAATTCTGGTAGTATTTTAGGAAAAATATGAGCGATATGATTGGAAACAACAACAGAAGTAACTGCATTACTTGGTACCAGTAGAGCGGTAAATGTTCTATTTGGTGAGAAACATGAAGATCTGAGTCCAAATGAAATTGCTCACACTCTTGCTATTGTATTAGGTATGAAGGCCTTTCATGGGCTGGTTACGGTAAAGGATGCAAGAAGAGGAATTGTGGAAAATAATGGAGAAATCATAGACCTGAAAACAGATTTAACGAAAGAAACTGGTCCGACTCCGCCTGAAAGTCAAAGAACTTCAACAACTGGGAGAGAAAAGGTTTCTGTGAGACTAACTGAAGAGCTTGAACAAGGTAAAAAACAAAAAACAAAACAAAATAAACCAGAAAGCGCTACTACAAGAATTTGGAGGTGAAAACAATTTAATGTATATAAAGATCAGATACAAGAAGCTACTGAACTTATAAATAATACAAAACCAGATAATTTGACTGAATCGATATTAAAATTGAGAACTCCTAATGCTCTCACTAAGCAAGACATTAAAGATATTCAAAGAGAAATAGGAATAAAAGGTAAAGATGTTGATGGTGTATTATGATCTGAAACACTCAAAATATTATCAGAACATTTAAAAAAAATAGAGGAATGAAATAAAACCAATACTAAAACCAAAGTAAAACCACAACAAAAAACGAAAGAGAAAACTGAAAAACAGGAGAAAACAGTAGAAGAAAAACTTAATAACTCAGAAAAAATAAAAACTGAAGCGGAAGCAAACGAAAAACTTACAGATGTAGAAAATAAGATCAAAAATGAGAGTATGTCTGAAGCCAAAGTAGAAAGTATTTTAGAAAAACTTGATAAATGGTATAAAGGACTCAAAGAAAGTTTGAAAAATTCTAAATGAATTGTAGAAAAGATACAAACTATAATACAATTGTTGGTTGCTAAGATAGTTACTGCAAAACAAGTAGAAACAAAAGCAAAAATCAAAAAATGAGAAATAAAAATACCAGCTAATAAAGAAAATCTAACTCCTGAAGCATTAGATCTGAGTTTAAAAGCTAATCTTATGCAAGAAAATTTACCAAAATTTGGAAGAATTGCTGAAGTTTTGGATTGACGTTTTATCGGAAGTGAATGGTTAATGAGTATTGCATGAACAATACCAACATGAATTGGAAATTTGACAGTAACTTGATTTCAGGCAATTCAAGCTGCTGTATCTGCATATTATGGCTTTAAAATGAATCTTGGAGGAGATTTCCAAAAAAGGAGTATTATTAGATTTACAAAAGATGCAGTAATTAGTAACATACCTTGAGTAGGTTTTATATGAGACATGATGTACAAAGCTAATAAATACAATCTTAAAGATATGATAGGTGGGTATAAGGAAGTAGTTGATAATCTTCAAAAAAGCTGAGTAGATCAAGCGTTTATAGATCATCATATCGAGATGTATGAGAAGATTTCAGGTAAAAAATATAATCCAAAAGCAGCAGAAAAAGGTAATTCCACTGAAATTACTGCTAAAAAAACTAACAGCATCAAAGAAGAAGGTAAAATAGAAGGAGCAGGAAAAATAACTTCTCCAAACTGAGTGATACAGGAATGAAACTT